>Ga0123355_10008575_pt1 | contig 15440 bp, 7 predicted proteins | sample TergutEmb28metaG_3_FD_89872 | JGI IMG/M metagenome (GOLD analysis project Ga0123355, IMG submission 89872) | Embiratermes neotenicus P1 segment gut microbial communities from Petit-Saut dam, French Guiana - Emb289 P1 | ecosystem: Host-associated > Arthropoda: Insects > Digestive system > Gut ... | reverse complement strand
TGTATATGTGTGTATGTTTGTGTGTATGTATGTGTATGTATGTGTGTATATGTGTGTATGTTTGTGTGTATGTATGTGTATGTATGTGTGTATATGTGTGTATGTTTGTGTGTATGTATGTGTGTATATGTGTGTATGTTTGTGTGTATGTATGTGTATGTATGTGTGTATATGTGTGTATGTTTGTGTGTATGTATGTGTGTGTGTTTGCGACTGCCTGAGTCTTGCGGCTTTTTTACTTACTGACATCAAAATAATAGTTAAAGAAAGATTTCAACTGCTCTTCAAGTTTATGTTTCGTGTCCGACACAAAACCCTACATTTCTATTCAAATCCATTATCATAAATGGTTTCAAGACACTATGAGAAATGACACTAGTGTCCCTTCCAGAACAAAATTTTGCATTTCTATCATGCAGTCATTTTTAATTTTAAGAACTGGAGATTATGGCATTTTATTACTTCGATTGGCATAACTTCTTAACAATTTATAAAAATAAGTCATTTTGTTCAATAGTTGACCTGGGAGGTCACAGAAACACACAGAAAGCATGGTGGCCACATACATGTACAGCTGCTTCGTACTTGAAGTAAGGAAGGTATGGTAAACAGTATTAACACTCCTGTCAATAAAATAAGTGCTCACGTAAAGAACGGAAAATTGGCCATGTCCAACATATTATTGATAATTACGTATTACTAACTTTTTTACTATGGTGCAACAGCCCCTAGTGGGCCAAGGTCTCCTCATTATCGAGAATTCATTATCACACTCAGGCATACCACACTCGGTAGGACTCAGCTGGACATGTGATCAGCCCGGCGCAGAGGCCTCTTCCTAACAACACAAAACACTCACAAGAGACAACAATTTATGTCCCCGATGGGATTCGAACCCACAACCCCAGGAAGCAGGCGGCCGCAGACCCAGACCTTAGATCCCGCGGGCGCTGGGATCGGCAATTATTTTTAATAGTCCCTAGAAAACCAAGATAAGTGGTACCATAAAATTCGGAGTCGGTATAGTGACTACACTACGGGCTAAACCATCCGGATTTCGATTCCCAGTAGAGACAAAGTATTTTCCTCTTCTCCAAAAGGTCCAGATCGGTCAGAAGCCCACCCAGCATCGTACTTAAGAGTATTGGGATCATTCGGGGGTAAAGCGGCCGGGGCGTGAAAATGATTACCCTCTTTCTTCAAGTGCCAAAGTTAAGAATGTGTGGATCTGTACCTCCACTCTCTCTGTATGCCTTCATGGTTTGGACAGAGAAAACTTCTCTTAAATAAAAATAAGAGCTGCAAGTTATTAAGTCTTGACATACCTATACATCAGGACGACTTGATTTTTAAATATCCGGCAACGTATAATTCTCTTTATTAAAAATTAATTAGTTTTAAGCGTTTGTAATTGGTGGGACACGTTCCTCTTCTCACAGTCGTCTATTATAACATAAGTTAAAATCAGAACGGAAATATCAATGTTTGTAAGTGAGATTTCCTGTGGGTGGGATGGGAAATGAAAAACTTTAGACTTATTTTTTGTTGTCTTGAGTTTTTCTGCCGCATCTAGAACGACTCAGAGGCGCAAAAACTGTTCCCGTCGAAAAGGAACTGGAGACTAGTGGTAAAACTGCCCGTGCGTGAAGTCTGTCACTCGGTTCCATTTAGTGTCGAGGTTAAGGATGGGAGAAAGTGTACTTCCACCACCCCACACTTTATGGCGTCTTCTTACATTGATCACAGCAAATTTTTTCAATGTTATGGTGCTTTTCATTATTCAGAATATTTTGGAACAATCATATGCTAAAGAAATACGCAAACAGGAAGAAGCAGATGCAGGTCTCCTTGCCGTTATACGCCTTTCAGACTGCCAAATAGCTACGGACGTTTCGAAGAAATTTGATATCATCTTCAGGGTCAAGCAGCTCAAGAAGGAAATGAAAGTAATTCTCCCCTTCGAAAATTCTGTCATTATTTAACAGTCGGTGCAAAGTAACATCTCTGAAGACCTGAATCTTCATCAGAACCTCTGACGGAACCTTCAATCCCGCACCTCTATACCAAGAAGTAGGTAGGATAGGCACTATATCTCTTCCAGAAGGCGAATTATAAAACACTTCTTCAGTCCGGAATGAAATAAATTATTAATAGTCACTCACAGAAAAGAAGTTGGGCTAAATTTCAAAACAACTGTAGATACAAGTGTAAGAATTTTGAAGTTTAAAAGTTACATGTAGCTTCTCCATTTCCATTTCAGTTGTGATTAAACTCCTCTATGAAATCATTTTAAATTCATTTATATGTATTTATATGTATATATACATATATATAGGACTAACAATCCATTTTCTACAATTCCTCTTCAGTCACTTCCTCCATGCTCTGCTCAATTTTTCACTTTATTGCTTTAAAAATATCATCGATTCTTGTACCTAACTATCCTTCTAATTATTTTTCCACATACTCTTCTGTCCTTCTATTCATTCACTACTAATATTACAAATATTGGCGTGTTTTCAAACGTTTCTAATAAACACACTAACAAACTGGATATGAAATAAGCTAGTCACATGTAGAGGTTATGTACATACCATATACACAATACTTGTCAATTTTTGGCATTAACATTTGGCATTGGCTCGGGGATGACTTGTTTATTCTTTGTTAGCGTTTAATGTCACACAACCTCACCTTTTTGTTATGGGTCTATTTTAAACTAAGATTCGTTCAAATTTTGCATAATATTATACAGCTGTATCACTTGATGTTCAACAAAAATAGATCAAACATGTCACGAGTTTCATTATCATAATATCTTAAACGACATGCAGTTCAGTACAACAGAGCAATTGCCCATACAGTCACGTACAGGGTCAATATACCTCTCTGTCATGCCTGCCACATTGTCGTCTTTACGACGTGGTTCCGGTTGACGATCCTCGAATTAACAAATCAAAGTTCTTTCCCTACGTCAGTAGCGCAAAGGAGTAAATTGCCGCGGTTTGGTCGGACACAATTTCTAAGATTGACTTCTCTCATCACCAGCACATTTAGTTTCTAAAACTGACAAACTACCTACCATTTTATTGCCACTTACAATACCTATATACTTTACTTTAAAATGATGTTTCTGCAACCGCTATTTCACTGCTTTCTGCCACGACGCTCGCTTCCTTCTGGTTTCAGGAAAAGTACGTACAACGTAATTCTATGTAGTACAGTCCTTGCTGAGACGCTAATGTTTGCTTAGTAGTTTGTTAGTAACATAAAAGAAGCCTCGTTTTTATGGAAAAGGAAACCACATTACTGAGTCCGTTAGGCCATAGTTAAATCTTAAACTGCCACGTATGGATCCAATAGATCGTTTCAACAAATCAATGTGATATTTCCTAATATGCTAACTACATGACTGTTGTTACTTCCCTCCATGAGGTGGAGTGCTGTGTCTTATGACTTTGGCGATTGCTTTTTCTATACATTCTCACCAACCCTTTGCAAATGGAAGCCTTTCTTCCATGCAGCGTGGATAAGGGTTCAAATAACATAGACGATTAGAAGGTCTTTTTTTGTACTTGAATGGAAAGAAAATGGCACTGAGTCTTTTGCACCTCATTCCTATATTATCCAACAAAAGCTGCACACTAACCTGTCTCAGGACTTTTGCCCTCCACGTGAGGAAAAAGAACGTCGGAAAGATAGATAGGAGCTTGCAAGCCAGGGGGATGGTTTTTCGCCGATATATAACTCTTGAGTAACGCGACTGTTATCGGGCTGTAAAATTTTTAAATTTATAATAATAAAAATAATAATATGGAAAAGACATAAATGCTTACTACTATTCAGAATTAAAACCTATGTTTATCGTCTGGCAGTAATATTGCAAGACGTGGATACAAGGTAAAGCTGTCCTTTTACATGAAATAAAGGTAGAAAAATGAGTGGCCGTACAGCTCAACACATTCTTAACCTCGTCAACAGATGAAGGTGAGCAAGAGCTTCATGTCTCTGGTGCTTTAAAGCGAGGGAGGTGCTCCCGTTACCTTTCGGAGAGAAGCATTATTGGGTCCCAGACCCGGTTTGGACATTTTGAATAGAGGTAAATTTCTTGCCCAACAGGGAAACGAAAATGGGCTTCCCGGTTGTCCAGCACGTAAGGTCGTGTCATGGCTTAAGCGGCTGACCTCTTAGGCGGAAGACGGTCTGCCGGTCCAGGGAAGTCGTTATGGAATGTGGTGTAGACAAATTTGTAGCGGGATAATTCATCTGAATATACGGCTGCCCGTGTCAGTATTATTCCACTATCATTCCGCACTCACACTGCACTCATCTGCCATCGAAGCCATATACTCTTAGAGATTGATAACGTCATTCAACAGAAGACGTCATTTCGTCCAGCGAGTAGCCTTTACCCTATAATGAATGCGCTATCACCTCTCATCTACACGTCGATATAGCGCAGTACAAGAAACGCCAGTTCGAACAGATCGAAAAGTTTAAAGATTATCGTTTCATTGTCATACAGTCCGTTACCTCTCTTTACTAAAAATCCGAATTTCTCATCTAACTCTCTACAAATTACAAACTTACAATAATTAAAGCGCAAGAACTGAAGAGCGCACCCTATTTTTAGAAGCTAGCATTTTTCATTATCATGTTTCATGTTTATACGTTTCATTCATTAACACCGGGTATGTAGCTCTAATGTTCCATTTAAATCTTCATAGAAACGAGTAGAAATCTGATACTTAATGTATACAACACAGATACGAATAATCATTTTCCAATACTACTCAATCTTCACAATTGGCAATAAATTTACCACGAAAATTACACTCTTTTCGAACCCCTGGTTTTTCCTTGCGGTCTGATAAAACGTTCTAGCGAATAAAATGACGACCAAAATTATCTACCTTATGAATAAAGATTGAATTTGTACCTCATAAAAAACATGGTGTGTTTCCATTAGAAAGATATGTATAAGGAAATAATTGCTGTTCGTCCTAAGAATCGTATGGAACACATAAACAGAGTGTGTGTAAAAATTTACAGCTTTTAATATTAAAACTACCAATACACATAGTGACCACTAGAGATAAAAGGGTGTGATGATTAAGTCTTACTGACACATTTAGCTTTGGTATGGATGCTGAACGGTTACAGAGAATTAAACGTGTATAAATTGAAGAAGAATTCCATAATACTGACATTTCACTTGGAATTGGTAGATAAAAAAATAAGTTGGAATGGGCACGGTAATAGCCCAAATATTGTAAACAGTGACTGCTCATTCAATTTTATCGCGTTCGGTGATTGTATATCAATTTTTAACACCTTCAGGTTTTAGGACTACTTTTGTCTTAGTGTTTAAGGACAAAGAATTGAATGCGATATTTCGGAGGATGTCTCTACATTCTTGCTTTAGTAAGATGTTCGGAGAAAGAATCTACTCACTTGGGACCGACAGAAAGAGAGAGAGTGATTCTCAACCTCCGAGTAGCATATGTAAGTTACAATAATAATTTATATCACGCTAAGTTCAGGTTCTGTCAAGAAAGGTAAAATGAACGATTACTATTCCCAAATATTTCTGTGCATACACACATCTTAATTTACTTATTTTAATTGCCTAATGATGGTCTATAAGACCGAATAAGGTAGAATTTGCTGATGATTTTAATAAAATTTCTTTGTGTTTAACGGCAACAAGCATACTTATTTACTTAGTCCATGGTGCAGAGTCCTTCTTGAGAAGCTAACTGGCTTGCAGCTAGTCAAGATATTCCCCGCATTTCACGGAACCCGAAAGTTCATTACCACACTCACAAGCGTCCGCCACCTGTCTCTATCCTGGAACAACCCAATCCAGTCCACATACCCACACCCCACCTCCTGGAGATCCATCCTAATATTATCCACCCATCTACGCCTAGGTCTCTCCAGTGGTCTCCTTCCCTCCGGTTCCCTACCAAGATCCTATACACCCCCTCTCCTCACCCATACTCGCCACATGCCCAGCCCATCTCATTGCAACCAGCATACTAATGTTACAATAAAAAATTACTCTTACGTTAATAGCAATGAAGAACTAATACCAAGACAGATAATGCATCCGAATATAATACAATCAAAGGAAAAAATTAACCAATCGCAGCAACATTGATTTTACCTGAAGAAGAAGAAGAAGAAGAAGAAGAAGAAGAAGAAGAAGAAGAAGCCTTTTTTGCAAGCTGTGTTTCAATTTTTGTATTTTTAAATCATGGACGAAGGACAATTTCCAAAAATTGAAAAGTGTTAAAAGAAATACATAACTTTCGTTAGTGGTACATTTAAGCAAAGCTACTAGCAGGGAGCACGAAATGAAAGGACGGTGTCAAAATGAATAGTCTTCTTATTCGTGTTTACCAGTTATTACATGCAATAATTTAAGTCGCAGACAAGTTGCTTTTGTATAGTTAGATGTTTCATGTCGTGATATTTCTCGGCCGTGTCTTTGGTCAGGCAGTTAGTTGCCGTCTTCTCACGGTAGAGAACCAGTCCTGATCCTAGGCTAATTATATTAGGATTTGTGGTGGGCAAAGTGACACCGAGGCTCTAGGACAGGATTTTCTCCGAGAACTTCCGCTTTTCCCGTCAGTACATTCTCGCCAGTGTGTCACACAAATTCAATCATTTATTTGTTCACTTATTCACTCATCTATCACCGATGTTATCTAAAAACTGACAGGGTCGTTAAATGCACATTTGAGAAAAGTGCCTATTTCCCATTTATTTTGCAAAAATTAGGCCCTACATCCCGGTCACTTTAACTCTTGAATGTCAAAATTGTGTCAAAGATTTTATGGAATTGAATATTTGTAGTTTTTGCAGTCCAAATTGTAAAATATACGAGACGGCATAATTTCGACATATTTTAGTTAGCTATTCTTTATAAATGATACTCCGGTAGAGAATTATTCATAATCTCCGATGCAGTGAATATCTGTTTAATTCATAAATTCATGCTCTCAATGGCGTAGTGTCTTTGAAATGAAAGTGACAGTTATATAAATAACAAAAAACCTCCATTATTCTTAAAGTAAGAAATCGACATACGCTTCTCTTGGAATGTTCTTTTTTTCTTTTGCTTAAAAAAGCATTTCAAAAGACATAGTAAGACCAGTCACAAGTAAGCGGTTTGTGTTAGTCACGAGTTTTTTTTTTTAGGGTCTTCTGTGCCAATGAATTACACTTTCAAGATCGATCTCAAAATCTCCACCGTCATCTTCTGTCATATCCCGACAGCAGAAATGATAGCCCAAAACTGGCCTTGAGTTGACTCACGTAAATAAGAGTCATTGACTTTTCTATATTTGCAAGTCATTTTGATTTATATAGAAAAGAAAAAGTGCTAGGTAAGAGGAAAAGTAAATTAGCTCTCTTTATTTTTGTTTCCATTTTGAAGGCTGATATAAAGTTTGCAACCATTAACTGTAAGAAGGAGAAAGCGCAAAACCTTCTAACTGGAAAACTTGTCTTCCACAGGGAAAAGGGTGGTTCTATAAACATCTGTGACAGTAGCTCTTCCGTTACAGTATTATGATGTTAAAAATTACTTATTAGGAGAATTATAATTGATGTATGTATACATAAACATATAATATGGTATTTGTGGAGTCTATTGGCATTTCTTTAGTACAGGTGTGTGCATATGACGGTGAGGACAACCCCATCTGATTCGCCGAAAAGAACCAATGCGAAAGGAATAATGGGAAATGGAATTTTAAGGGGCCAATTTTTATACTGGGAGGGGATAATTAATGTGCATGGTATGTGGTGTAAATCCTGCTTGGAAACTGCATGTGGACCTGAAATATAATTTTGGACATTGACTATAGATAGCTACATGCGCATGAATTTTGAGTTATAATTCTTTACCGAAACATCCTTCACCGCGTACAGGGACAAGATAAGGAGTAAAAAAAATCAGTCCCGTTACAGACCTGGAGTGGCCCAGAGGGTTCCAGGAAGTTAAGGTTCCCAGATTTCATGACAACGGCACAGGATGGTGGTAAGGTTGTCAGCCTTACGCACCGGCTGCCTTTACCTCCAGGAAATGCTCTTGGTACTCATTTCTGTCGACCACAGGGCCAGAGCGCGATCGGAAGGATTATGTCAATGAAAAATTCCAATGATACCATCTACAAGATAAGCAGTAGGATTGAGAAATCACAAGAGGTTAAAATATTTTAAGCAAGACTAAGTTCTGAAGTCGAAATTGGAGATTTCGAATACTGAATTGTAAGGAAGTGTGAAATAGCAGGCAGAGTGCTTACATTATGATACTGAGTCAGATACGATGCATTAACTTATCCTCCTTTCGTTCATATTTGGCGTTCTTAATGTATCGCAATCAGGCCAGGCCACATTAGTATTCAAGAAACTGGTGTAAGATTGAAAGTTCACGTCACAACAACGAAGATGAATATTTCGTGATGATACTACAATAACAAAGAAAGTTCTATTCGTAACGACACGAAACTCACAAAGCAGTGAATAGTATACCCTAAAATTCATTGCAGCACTAAATTCAACACAATTCAAGAGACCTTCCGGAATATTACAGTCCTGTAGGCTTTACTTTATTTTTACTTCCGGTGGCCTATAGACAATACAACGAATGCTCACATCACGATGCCGAAGAAGCAGTGTTCATTGTAGTGGTTAGGAGGGAAACTTAGAGTCACAGATGCATGAGAATTCTCGTAGTGTACCACCACGAAGAAAATATGCAATTTTGTGTTTAGGCACCTCTGACAACTACAGGACGGGCAGGAAATGTAAATAACCAGGCTGTAGGGCTTAAAGAGACACATGTGAAAAGAACAGCTATAAAGTCTTTTCTGTATCTAGAAGCAACATATTTTTAACTCAAGTTGTTTTTAATTGTTATATTGTTAATATTTCAGAAACTTCCATCACACATGAGGTGAATATTTTTCCTAAGGATATATTTGAATTTTTTCTTTAATTTTTATAAAATGTGGATATAAAAGTTACTTCCATAATCACACAGAAGTAGACTACATTCTTCTGTTTTCCATAAGCAATTTAATTGTGCCTAGTAAATTCAAATATTTTAATCACAGTGGCCGCGGAGCGTTGTAGAACATATACGGTCTTGGCCCGTGTTGCTCTTTATAAGAGGGTGACAGTTACCCTCTAGTAAGTGCAAATTAATATATAAAAACTCTAACTTCAGAATTACTTCTCTATCGCAACAGATCCGAGAACGGTGTTTTTGAAAAATGAAAATCTGCCATAAATTTCGTTTCCCCATGTTAGTTATCTATACTGAACACATATTTTTCTCTATTCTTTCTGCAGCGTCAAGTGACCAAGTGACATGCGAGGAAGGGCAATTCTTTCAAATTGTCCAGTCCAGATCTGGGGTCCACGCAACCTCATAAGGAAACGGTACCGGTCACCCTTTCCCAGAGGTGACAAGAGCGGAGGGAGGTACGGCTGACCATTCACTGCGAGAAGCTGTAATTCCATTCCACGACATGGGTTCATGTTTTTGTGCTAAATCCTGCATTCGTGTTAAAAATAAATTAATATGTGAATTTACGCTATAATTATCTCTTTTGATATATTTTCAGCTTCCGCCCTCGCCGAAATGAAATCTGTCCCCTCTATTACTTGTTTAAGGACTATAAGGGTGAGTACTGCCAGCACAGGAAGTACACTGAAGAATGTTAACGTTTAAACCGGTGACATTTCAATTATCGCGCGTTTTCAGCATAAGTGTCCAATGGGAGACAGTTATTTTAAAATTCTCTCTCGTGAGAAGAATACTTGGGGGTTTTCAAATATCATATTTCTACACCGATTTCTCTATTTAAATTCTCAATCGTTTCTATTGAGTAACTTAATTTCACATAATTCAGTTGTCTGTAAACTATTCTGTTCCTCATTTTTATACTCTCAGAGAAACTTTCGCTGCTACAGATCTAAAGCCCTACCAAATAAACCTTGGCATTGCATTAGGCAAGTTTAACTGCTACAAAAATATTTATTACTTTTATTTTTACTTTAAAAGAATGTCTCGGTTTAAGTATCGTCAGTGGAATAACAGATCTTTCTTGTTTTATTTTCATAGAATTATAACTCTTCATGTTACATTTCAGCGTCTTTCAACTTGGTTTTTCTAACCGTGAAATAAAGTTAATCTGAATTACACAATCGCAGTGGCTGTACAGTGGACATTTACTTTTCCTTTAAGGAGAATCTGTGATTACATAGTCCTGAACTGAAGTCCTGTGTTTTCAACGTGCATTCGAGGAACTGTAAAACCCGGAGTACCTTCTAAAATCATTCCACTTGTTTAACACATAAATTGCATTGTTCAAGGCAGGGGTTTAAAGGCTTGAATAGAAAATTTGGCAAATATTAATAAAAAATTCGTTTAAGATATTTTGTACTAACATATTTCCAACAGCTATTTTATATGTACTTCCAAGTATCTGTCAGCACAGAAAAATAGAATTTCATTAATACCCAGTTCCCAAATCAAAGTCTAAAATGATAAAACCCAGTCACCCTACTATCCTAACGGAACTATTAATGATGTTATCCCAGCTGTATTAATTTCTACATCTTTATTTTAAAATCATAAATTTCACGCCCATTCAAATTATAACCGATATAGGGAGTAAGTCCTTTATTAAGAGTCAAAATTGTACATTGGTAGATAGATCAGAATTGTTTAAATTGTTGGTTTGGTTTATGATGGAGGAGAAATTGTAGAGAGTCAGTATTGCAGCTTACAGGGACAGAGAGTTTTATGGCGGGTATAGCAAACTAACAATTTCGATGTTTGTCAGCGTCAGAATTGATGGATTAGGGAAGGCTTGAAAAAAACTGCCTTTGTAAACATTGACAGTTTTTGGGATATCTTAAATCTTGCTGGGAAGATGTACAGTGTTAGGCACGCTTGGACACTAAAAGAAATCAGTAAGACGCGTGAAGGATTCACACGGGCGACGACAATGGAACGTTACATAAATGAAAGACAATGGGATTGACGTATTAAAATTTTTGACTTTTGGACCTATTAGGGAGCAGCGAAATTTAACATCTAGTCAATCGGAATAGTAAGAAAATTTAAGAGAGGATGAACTTGAAGCTTACGAGTTTTGGAAAACCTAACGCAAGAGAAGTCTGGTTTATACCTTGGAAGTGACAAGTTGTGTACGCGTACCAAAGCTAGCAGTGAATACATTTTTTCAAGGGCGCATCAATACATCACACAGATCTGTATATGTCAACATCGGAAAATAATATAAATAATATTAATAGTGACAAGTGTTAATAATATTACTGTTCCACCGCTTAGAACACTTAGATTCCCTGAGAGAAAGACATGCCGACCGATTGAATAGCTGGGTGGGTTGTAAAATGAAGTATTGTAGCCTCGTCTGTCGTAAGAAAAGTACCATGTATGACTGGTTCAAAAATGCTACATAAATACAGTAATTTCAGTGCTCATTAAAAATGAACCTTAAACTAAAATGCCGGAATAATGCGTCACGTAGAGGACGCCGCTTTTCTTATAGGCATGACGAAAGCCTTGTTTATTTTATAGACTTGTCACGGAACGGAACAAATTCTAACAACTTAGTTAGCAGAGTTTGGGAAATAATTAATTAAATTACTCGATGGAGCAAAGTCTTCCTAAAGGAGCTGAGAGAGATCAGTTTGTCAAGAAACTGTCCGTATATAAAGTAAATTAAAAGCTTTTATTTTCATCACAAGAGGCATTCACAGGTACCTATCACCAACCACAAGAATTTAAATTACTTTTGATTTCAATGCCTACCACCAAAAAACAACAATACCGTGTTCGCTCTACTGTCACTCTAATGAGGCAGATGAACAGGGATCACACTCCTACATCTTAGTTGTTCCAGATCGTCGCATATTTGTATTGGGCTCCTCGTTGTTCGGGGCCATCTGGGTCTGGAAAAAAGGGCTAATTGAAGCTAATCCCCTGTAACTGGGAATGTCCGCCTTTGGAAAATGGTGTAAACGTGGGTTAATGAGTGCCATGTTGCTGTGTACAATACCTGTTAAAAATCAGTATTAATTAAACGTACTCACGTAAGACATGTCACTATTCAGGTCTGCCAGCTCTTTAGGTTAAAAGCCAGTTATATTTTATTGCAGAGCTAAGTATTTTGAAATATCTTGAAATATTCTATCCGTTTACTTTTCTCACCTATTTCCAGCCATGAAAGAGGGTAAAGCATGTTTTTCTAAACATTATTATTTTTATTATCAATGACATATAACGGCAAAATAATAATTACATAAGTTAATAATTTAAAAATTAAAAACAGTGAATTACTTCTTGAAAATTTAGTTTTTGCATGTGGTATTTCGACATTTTTCATGAATTCGTCGCTGATCGGTCACCCGTGAGCGACAATAAAAATTACAAACAACAGGTGAAATTGAGGATACCATCTACTTTAACAAGGAACACAATTTCATAGAAGGCACTGTTTCTATATATCATTTATAATATGCACAATTCCGTTGTTATTATTATTATAACAAGTATTATAATATTCACTCGCCTCTTGGAATCGTATCTTACTGATTATTCAGAAACTGTGCGCAAAAGCTTGGGACACGGAGAGAAGACTGAGAAAATTGCAGATGTTCACGAGATCAAAACCGTTTTCTGTTGGTAAATTCGTGCACCACGGATGTCATCTCTCTGAGTGTGGGGAATATTTGCGTAGAGTTTCTCAATAATTTGACCCCCTCATAAGCACGGAAATGGGTTTGAAACTTTTCTGTTGAAAAAACCAGTGTCCACGGATGTGGTCCTTGTCTTTGCGTGAAATTTATACTGCCCATTATTTCCTTAAAAACTTCGCTCTGTTTATGAGAGGAAGAGGATATCAGGGACTCGGATAGCTTGGACACACCTGTGTTATCTGCCCATCAAAATCTAAGCTTTTTTCCAGATATTTCCTTCCTTTCAGATTCTCGAACTAACATTGTGCCTTATATCTCTGCGTCTCTCACACTTGGACTAAACGCCGCGCCAACGCTCTTACTGTGACAGGTTCACCGTTGTTGTTAATTGCACTAGAGGTTTACGGTTGCAGCATGATTCAGACAAACATGCTTCATACTTTTCTTGACACTGAAAGTGTTCAATGTTAATACGCCAGCCTAAATAACGAGGCTTCAGGACACACAGCAGTTTTATTTCACTAATGAATACAGTAACACAATGACAGTGCTTTCTAAAGCCTTCTTACTATTACTCTCAGCCAAACAGCGGCCTGCAGATATCTACCTTAACAAACCAAACTTATACTTATTCCTTCTCCGGAGTGTAATGAGAGTAAACGAGAAGTGGGAATAATTTTCTCTGGACAGGTTACGATGAGGAAATCATATTTTCACCGCTACGAAAGTGAAGATATTAATCTTCGGTCATTACATTATAACTGTGGTGTTCGCTGTCGGAGGTAGGCGTATATTCATTCTTAGAGCTTGGCTGCAATCCTATTCGCAGCCGGCTGCTTGTCTTCAACTTCATACAAAATTACTCTCAGTGAAATTACAACCAGGCGAATTCAGACATTTGGCATTGTCTAACATAACTGCGATGCAATAAATCAACCACGGTCATAAATACTTAGAGAATCTTCATCTGCTTTGGTCATTTGTCAATTAGTCGACGTTTTTTAAATTTTCTTCAGTACCAATAACAGTATTCCACGACAGACGCATGATGGCTAGTTTCCCAGGAAATAAGTTCCTTCAACTCATTATGACCTTCAGTGTTTTTAACCAACCCATTTACTAGAGTGCAACATTTAAAAATTTTTATTTCATTTTTATTCCATATGTACTGTACATGAGTTTGTAATTTCCTTATAATCATAATTGCTGATTTATTCTGATCCTTTATCTCTGTTTCATTAATTCCGCTCGTCCTAGTCCATACATTTTATTGCTTCCCGATTTTTAATAAGACAATTTATTTTCTGGTAAAATTAAATGGTTTTTGTGTGACCCACATCGAATAATCCTTGTGTGTGTACATATCGTCCTGAATTAAACTCTGAGTGCCATATTAATGTTTGAGAAATATATGTCATTTTATATTTGAGGATGTGTACAACATTTTCCATACTTTTTACTTATGCATAAAAAATTTAAGTTTATTTACAAAAGTAGTGTCACATCTATATTCAGGCAAGGAAGTGCATGACAAATTAGATCAACCCACGTTCCAGTATATTGTATGTTTAACTATAGGGTATTATAGTGCTATCATCCGAAACCTCCCTTAAAGATCCGCTTTATATGCAGATTTAGAAGGAGAAAGACCTGGGGAGTTTTAATACCCCACAGAAAAGTAACTCGAACAGGACAAATCAGAACTGGGACTAGCAATCCTCGGACTTCCGACATTCTGTTTTCGAATTACTACAGATCGTGAACAAAATGCTTCAGCAATCGTGCAGCCCAAACAAATGGCCTACCGTAAAGAAGAGGAACTTGTGTGGTGTTAAACCTATTTTATTCTCGAGGTAACAAACGTAAGTTTATATCAGTGTGAAAGTTGTAAGTGACAAGCAGACCAGCAAAAACAATCTGTGATAAGACTGAAGCGTATATTATTTGCGAGGTGTCCGGTGTATTGGTAGGAATACGGAATATTTTAAGTAGTCTTTTCACTGTTAAACTCCTAGGTTAGTAGGCTAGACAATCCGGTCAAACAAACAAAACATTCTACATATTCCTTTCAAACTGAATCAATACAAAATTGCTGCTATAAATAAGGCCTGCAAGTATCTTGGACAGAGTACACATAAGAGTGCCACCTCTTGTCCTTGGGTCTGAGAATGTGATAATTAAAATAATTGAATTGAATTTAATATTGAAAACAATACTTAATGTGCTTGAATTATTAGCCATGGGCGCAGTCTGGATTTGAGACTTGTATGAAGAGTAACGACGCGACATCATATCACAAATATATGATTGAAATTAGTTAAATAATTAGACAAAGTAACACGTACTTACGAGCTCCTGTGAATACAAATATAGGTTAGATTTAATAAAATCGTAGGTATTTAATGAGTAGATGAACAACTAGAGTTTATCTAGAAACACATTCTTTAGTGAAATTAAGACACATTTTACGATGTAGACAGCTAAAATTGCTTAAATGATTGTGCATAATCTGATGTTTATTGGACCGTGCATCATCGTGATAACTGAAGAATAAAAAAACCAACTAGATTCCACTTGATATTTTATTGTACTTCTTATAGGCTCAACATGTTTCAAGCATTACTATGCCCATCATCAGGAGCTCGCGACTATGATGTTGTTTACCACATTGGTCGTGTCGTTCTTGGTTTGCT
>Ga0123355_10008574_pt1 | contig 15441 bp, 17 predicted proteins | sample TergutEmb28metaG_3_FD_89872 | JGI IMG/M metagenome (GOLD analysis project Ga0123355, IMG submission 89872) | Embiratermes neotenicus P1 segment gut microbial communities from Petit-Saut dam, French Guiana - Emb289 P1 | ecosystem: Host-associated > Arthropoda: Insects > Digestive system > Gut ... | reverse complement strand
TATGTTCGTAGGTCCAGATCTGCGGCACCACTTCACCCTTGTGTGCGCCTGCGCTCGGAGTGCCGGGTATAACCGTCGTGGCGAGCACGTGGATTCCGGGATTGCGCGCAAAGGTCATGCTGTAACAGGCCTCGTCGAAGAGGGTGAAGTCTGACATGCCTTTCATGATGGAGTCCTGCGAATCCACGACCGTGTAGGCAATCGGGGCCCCAAGCGTGTAGTTGACCTCGCCGTGCTTCTTGGCGCCTCCCACCAGCGTGGCAAAATAGGCCGGATCCGGGCCGCACAGCGAGTCGTGCAGGCTGACGAGCCCTCCGCCGCGTTTGACATATTCTTCGAGCGCGGATTTCTCTTCGTCGCTCAGATAGCCGGCGTCGCCTTTATAGAGAATGACCACGTCCGAGTGCTCGAGGTCGCCCCGCGAAGGCGCATGCAGCGCGCCGTCGACCACCGCGCCGTGCTCAGTGAGAATTTTGCTCCAATCGGCGAGGAATTGAGGGTAGTCGTGCTGCCCGGCATAGTGGGATTTGAGTCCCGCCCAGATGTAAACGTGCATGCCATTCGGGTTCTGGCCCCAGGGGCGAAGAGGCTGGGTTTGAGGCGCAGCCTGACCGTCAACCCGCAGTGCCGGCAACCCGACAGCAAAGCACAGAAGGATAAAGTGCATCGCGCAGATGCGATGTACCCCGTTCGGGGACCCCATCACGCGGCCACGTGCCGGTTGCCGCAGCTCCGATTGCATCAAGGTTTGCGTCTCCTGACTATTTCGCGGTCGACTGTCGACTAAGAATCATGGACACAAAGCGAAAGGATGTCAATCGGGACCGGGCTTGCAGGGGCCAAGCCGCAGCCTCGAAAGCCAGGTTGCTATCGTGGAGGAAGACGAACTCCGGCGTCGGCCTCCCCCGTTCCGGCGGCCTTACCCTGAGCCGTCACCTGGAAGGCTGGATGGGTGAACCCGGACGGCCGCACGATTCCACTCGGCAAAAGTTCGATGGGTGGCGTCATGCAAGGGCCATTTCCGCAGAGGATGCGGTCCCCTGCGGCCGTAAAATATGCGGGCGGGAGCGAGATGCGCGTGCCGCGAACAAGTGACGTTGCACCTCCGAGCTTCCTGAGCAACCCGATGGTCCTTCGGGATGGGCGGTTTGGGTCGGCCCGGCCGAGCGCCTCCAGGAAAGCCGATCCCTTGATCGCGGAACCTGACCTGCCGCTCTCCCGGCGTTCAGCTATAAGATAACTTTGGGTAGCGGAGAGCTGCGCCCAAGTACAGGATGGACTCTCCTCAAAAACTAGGCCGCTACGAGATCGTGCGCGAAGTTGGACACGGCGCCATGGGAGTGGTGTACGAGGCCATTGATCCCAACATCGGACGTAGGGTCGCGCTCAAAACGATTCGGGCGGGAACACTGGGCACGAACGCCGAGGACGTGGCCAAGCGCTTCAAGAACGAGGTGAGGGCGGCTGGCGGGCTCAACCATCCGAACATTGTCACCGTTTACGACGCCGATGAGCAGAATGGAATTCTGTATCTGGCGATGGAGTTCCTGGAAGGCGCGACTCTCGACGCTGTTTTGCGCGCACAGCGGACCCTGAAGCCTGACCAGGCCGTGGACATCGTGCGGCAAGTATGCGCGGGCCTCGAATACGCACATTCGAAGGGCGTGGTGCACCGCGACATCAAGCCGGGGAACCTCATGGTTTCGGCAACGGGCGCAGTGAAGATCACCGACTTTGGGATCGCCCGAACCACCGACGTCATGACCATGACCGGTCACGTGCTGGGCACGCCCAATTACATGTCGCCAGAGCAGGTGGTCGGCAAGACGGTCGACGGGCGCAGCGATCTGTTCAGTGTCGGGGTGGTGCTGTACGAAATGGCGACGGGCGAGCGTCCCTTTGACGGGCAGAGTGTTACCACGATCATGTACAAGATCGTGCATGAAACGCCGGTTGCGCCGAACAAGCTGGACCGTGCGATCCATCCCGGGCTGAGTCGCATCATTGAGAAATGCCTGGCGAAATCTCCCGAAGAGCGGTACCAGAGTGCGGCGGAGGTTTCCTCGGCGCTGCAGAACTACACGATGGCGACGGCGGAACTGCGCAGCGTCCTCGAGCAGCCGACCGTGGACACGACGGTTAGCGGGTCAGGGATGCCGGATATTCCTGCGACGAATCCGCAACCGCAGAGCACGAAACCGGTCGAAGCCCCTGCGCAAAGGGTTTCGCCGCCCCATGCGAGCAGGAATGCTTTTCCTCGGATTGCAGCCGTTGTAATCGTGGGTGTGGCGGGCTGGATGCTTTGGCACTCAATGGAACGGCGCGCGGGCAGGGCGGCGACGGACGCGGAGCAGGCCAGCCAGACGGCGTCCACTTCTTCCGATCAGGCGGAGGGTGAGAAGCACTCCCGTCCGACATCTCACCACCCGGCGAACGGTGGTTTGGTGATGCGCCGCCCGGCAACGTCCGACCGCAGCACGGCGACTTTAAGCTTGAACAGCGATCCACCGACTGCCGCGATTTTCCTCGATGGAAAAGACACCGGTAAAACGACGCCTTCCGAATTCCAGGTGTCCAAAGGGCAGCATTCCATTTCTATGAAGTTGGCGGGATTTCAGCCGTCCAGCGCGCAATTCCAGGTGAAGGGTGGGGAAGAATTGGCGTTTGCCCCCAAGCTCTTAGTGGCAATGCCCGATATGCACGCGCCCGGCGTTCCCAGTGTACCGGGAGTGAAGGTGCCGGATATTCCGGACGTTTCAAAGATGGTCGAGGAAGGTCAACGACAGGCCAAGTACTGGCAGGAATGGGGTAAACAGTACAACCAGCCCGGTGGAATGCTTCAGGTAAGTTGCCGTCCTGAAGAATCCAACATTCTGGTGAACGGCCGCGATACAGGGAAGACGGGTTCGGCCGTGATTCCAGAGATGCCGGGTTCCTATACGGTACGGTGCGAGATGCCGGGGTACGTGCCTCAGGAAAAAGAGGTCGAAGTTCTAGGCAAACAGCCCGCCAGGGTGAAGCTGGTTCTTAAGGAGGCCGGCGAGCAGTAAGGGAATTCCCGCAGGGAGTGGATTGCGGTCAATCTTCCTTCTCAAAATTGCCAGCCGCGCGCGAACTCCAATACCTCAGAGGGACGGATGGGATGAATTGGCGTGAAACGAAGAAGTGCTGTAGAATGAGAGAACAAGCGGGAGTAACTCAGTGGTAGAGTGCGACCTTGCCAAGGTCGAAGTCGCGGGTTCAAATCCCGTCTCCCGCTCCAGAATTCCTCCGATTCAGCAAGTAGACATTTTCAGCGCGGAACGCTACTTTAGTATCCGACAAGGCGCGGTACCCAAGTGGTAAGGGAGAGGTCTGCAAAACCTTTATGCGTCGGTTCGATTCCGACCCGCGCCTCCATTCTAAACACCTTAATTATCAATCAATTAGGCTGAGAACCTTTTCCGTGTACGACAGGTGTACGACCGCCGGAAAAGGTTCCCTTGAGATTTCCGCTGAGGGTCCCGTCTTGAGCAGCGTCAAGCGTGAGATCGCTCGACCACGTCCGGCGCACATCGGCCTCGAGTTGTATCTGGCGATCGCGCACCCACGGCGCGTAATGCTTCTCGGTGACCTTCACGCTGCTGTGCCCGAGAAGAACCGAGACGCGCTCGAGCGGCACGCCGGCGAGCAATAACTCGACCGCGAACGTGTCGCGGAACCTGTGAGGATGGGCGCCGTGAATCTTGGCCCGTTTGAACACGGGAGCGAGCCGCTTGCGCCACGTATCTGCAACGCTTGATCTCCGCGATTCGCCAGTCCAGAAGAAATACCCATTCGGGCGCTTCACCGCCTCGAGCGAGGCCAGCACAAATGGCGGCAGCGGTAGATAAACCACGGTCCCGGTCTTTGCTGTTCTGAGCATCAGTTTGCCGTCTTGAATACGGGGAGCCGCGAGAGTCGCTGCATCGCCGATGCGGAGACCGCTGTAGCGCATCAGGAGCACGATGGCTTTGGTCTCAAACGAGTCGGCAGCTCCAAGGATGGCCGCCATCTCTTCTTTCGAGAATGGCAGGGTGGGCGGAACCTTCACTGTGGGAGACTTTATCTCCGCCGCCGGATTGTCGGGAATCCAGCGGCTTGAGCGGGCAAAGTCGAAGAACGAGCGTATACGGTCCATCTGCCGTCCTGCGGCGCTATTACGCAGAGGCCAGCTTTCCGAGAACGCTCGCACGAGGTCCGGGTCAAACTCGGCAAGGAAACGCAGCCCCTTTTGACCGGCGAATCGCCCCATCATCCGCTCGAACAGTTTGTACTTACTCAACGTGGCTGGTTCGAGATTCCGCCGCTCCGCATCCTTCACCCAGCGTGCGAGTGAGTCCTCGATCGACATCGGACCTTTGGCTTCCGGTTTCGGCTCGTCCGGGTCTTTGAATCTCTCTTTCAACTTCTCGAGTTCAACTTCGGCCTCCTCCCCGGTTGAGACTCGCAGGGAGTACCTGATCTCCCTGCCGCCGATGACGTTGTAGGCCCAGAAGGGACACTTGCATCTCTTCCAGTTCCGTCCTTTGTCCCGCTGTTTGCATCCCTCATAGTGGCGCTTGTAAATCGTCCAAGCCATTCAACTCTTCCCTTTCTTCGACCAGCGGGCCCGCGCGGCTTCGCGGGCGATGCGCCGGCGCTCCTCGGGCGGGATTTTTGTCATGCGCGCCTTGGCTGCCTTCCTGCCAATGCGCGAGAAATACTCGTGCAGCGTCTCGTTCTTCTTCATGGGAAGGTGAGTATATGCTCACCGGGTAGGCATGGCAAGCGCATTGCTCATGCGGCGGTGGACGCGCTGTGCCACGGATGCGGGAATACGCATTGTGCGGTGGCGTCGCTTGGTCTTGGTCTTTGGACGCTCGATCAGTAACACTCCCGGCTCGCGCTCGAATAGGCGCCGGACGGTATCCGCACTAAGCCCCCAGAGTTCCCCTAGTGCGTCGGGGGTGTAATGAGTCTCGAGCGCCGGACTGTCAGGTCCACGTGGCGGGTTAGTGATTGCGTCCGGTGTCGAATGTGTCTGGCAGTTCACTCAACCTCTATGCGCTCATAAAACTTCAGGGATTCCGGCTTGAAAAACACCGTCTCAATTCCAACCGGGCCGTGCCGTTGCTTCGCGATAATCAATTCGTCCTTGCCGGTTGGTTTGTCGTAACTGTCCGTTGGCCGGTAAGTGAGTACGATCAGATGGGCATCGTTTTCGAGGCTGCCGCTCTCTTTCAGGGAGAAGCGATTCGGGCGAGTGTTCTGATTGCCGTCCCTTGGGCGGCTAAGCTGCGAAACCGCCACGATCGGAACGCCCGTATTCTTCGCCAACCCGCGCAGGGCATTCGATATTTTGGTGACCCGTTCGCGCTCATCCCGCGCCGCGCAGGAAACCAGTTGCAGATAGTCCACGATAACGAGGCGGATTTTGTGCTGCCGAATTTCGATTCTGGCCAGTGAGCACAATTTTTGAATGCCAAGCGAGCCCGCATCGTTGATTCGGAGCGGCCAGCGGTTGATCGCTTCGTCCGCCCGCAGGATCTTGTCCCGGTCGTCTTCAGGGATGCCGCGCGGGTTGCGGATTCTCCAAAACGGCACGGTGCTTTGCTGTGCCCACAGTCGCTGTTTCAGTTCCTCCCGGCTCATCTCGAGAGAGAACATCAGCACCGGCACGTCATCCAGGCAGTTAGCCGCCGCCATCTGCAGCGCGAGAGACGTTTTTCCGTCGCCGGTGCGCCCGCCGATCAGGCAGAACTCGCCGGGCCGGATTCCAGTGGTCGCCTCGTCGAGACACGCCAGACCGGTCGAAAGCCCGAGCCTCGACTCGCCCGTGTCTGCAAGACGGCACAACGTGGAATAGTCGTCCTCGGCGCCGATCGGCTGCGTAGCAGTTTCGAGCGATCCGGCCTGGATAGATAGCAGATTCTCGCTGAGCAGGTCCATGCATTCGCCGGCCCGCGCGCCATTATCGCCGGCGTGAGACATCGTCGCCTGACATGCGGCAATGAGCCGGCGCCGGTCTGCCGCGTCCCGGACGCGCTTTACGTATCCCAGGAATGAACGTGGTAGGTAAGCCGTGCCGCTGATTAGATCGGCCAGATACGCTTCGCCGCCTATCTGGGTCAGTTGGCCGCGATCGCGCAGTCTGCCGGCCACGCTGAGGATATCGGTTGTCTCCCCGGCCTCGCCCAGCTCGGCGAGCGCGGCGTAAATCAGCCGGTGCGAAGAAAAAGAGAAATCGTCCGGCGCTAACCCTTGCTGCGTCCCGATATCGTAGGCATCTGCATTGCCCTCGAGAATCCCGCCGAGAATGGCGTGCTCCTCGCTCAGACATGCCGGCATGGTTCGCGCTTCGCTCTCTTGAGTTGACGTAGGCGCGTTCATCATCGCCACTCCTCTCCAGCTTGCTGCCGCCTGGCAATCTCTGACGGCGACAGCGGCGCCTGTGACGCCTGATCATCGGCAGTCTTCAGTCTGGCAAATCGATCGAGCGGGCCGGCGACATAGCTACCAAGTCCGGGTAGCCATCTGCGGGGACGGTCCGGCGGCAGTTCGTCCGAGTCGAACCGGTTACGCACCATCGCGGAAAGCTGCGGCCCGGTCCAACTGGGGTTGCGGCGCAGGACACGGTTGAGCGCCTTGGCCTCGCTCCCATCCCATTCGCACTTCACCCCGAATTTCTGGAAGTGCAAATCTTGGATCAATCCGCGAATGGGCGAATGCCGGGGATCGGCTTCCGGGGAATCGCCCCCCGAGCGCTTTGCGCGAGGAGAGGGTTTTACTTCTTGTACTTCTTGTATTCTTGAATAGGTTCCTCCACCGATACTCTTACCGTTCCTCTCACCGTTCCTCTCACCGTTCCCCTCACCGTTCCCGGCTTCATATTCGGGCTGACATAACTCACCGTGTTTCCATGCATTTAGCCGTGTGCCTGACAGTTCTCCACCCCTGGGTTCGTACTTGTTGATCAGAATGCGGTACGGACCGCGGCTACCGTTCCCCTTCGGGTAGTTGATGAACCCCCTGTCTTTCAACCGGCGCAGGGATTTTTGGATTTGCCCCTGGATGCGCGGATCGCCGAATCCGAATGCGATTCCCAGGGCGCAACCGGTGTAAATGCCGGTTGCATAATCGACGTGCAAATGGAGGTAGGCATATATACCCAGGTCGAACGGTCCCAGTCCTCCACCCTTGATGTGCTCGGTCAGTCCGGTGCGGATGGGAACGAAGCCCGGCTTCATCCCACGTCCTCCCATCGCATGGTTCGCTCGAGTTCGTTGCGGCTGAAGAGTTCCGCCTGGGCTTTGGCCGGCCCCTTGGGGCGATCAATCGGGAGAGAGGGTATCTGCGCAGGTGGTAAATGCCGGGGAGCGGCATCTTCGATCAGCCTGAACCATGAGTGCTTTTGCCCGTTGATGGTTTCCACCCGGTTCTCGATCCGTAGTCCCCATTCGTGGCGGGCCTGGAAGATTCTGGCCGAGTATTGGCTGATGTGAAGATCGAGGATTTCCGGCAGCGGCACCCACTCGCCAGCTCGGGAGCGAAGTAGGTTCACGATTCTGGCGGCTTGAGTAGGGCGATCCTCAAGTGCTGAGCGGCGCGTCATTGCAGCACCGCCAGTTCCTGCAGGTTTCTGACTGCCGCCTGTAGGTTATTCGCGAGCGCATCGAGGACGCGGCAGGCTTCAGGGTTTGCTTTCGTTCGCATCCGCCGCACTAGGAGTTTCATCTGTGCCGCATTCACGGCGGCCCAGAGGAGTTTTGCCCGACAGCTCTCGGTTTGCGATTGCGATCCCGCGACAAATGCGATAACTTGACGGTGAACGATCGGCATATAGTGTTGCGGCGGGCGGGCGGCCTGCCGCGTCCCCTTTCATTCGGCGCTTGATTCGCAGCCAGCTACTCTCTCTCGCAATTGCTGACGAGCGCGGGATTTCTTTTCAACAAAACGGAGAAGTTCACGCCAGGACACAACCACCCGAGAATCGATGCGTGTTGCCGCAATCTCACCGCGGCGCAGTAGGCTGTCCAACTGCCGGACGCTGATCCGTAAAGCCTCGGCGGCTTCTCGGCGGTTCAGCACGAGAGGCGGATGATTGGCTTGCGGGGCGTGGATTGTCTGTGTTTGCTGCATACTCCGAATCCTATGCAGCGTTACACAGCCCGTGCCGGACGCAGCGGACGCAGTGGACGCAGCGGACGGTATTTTTTTTATTGACGCTGAGATTTCAAGACGGCAAGTACGCTGGCGGTCGTCCAAAGACGTTTTGTTGTGCCGGTGGGATAATCATCAAGCTCTGGATGGGCATATGTGGCACTCTTATTCAAGCCGAGCGTTGCCGCAACTTCACGCCACGTCATAGATGGGTACATCGATGGATTGTTGAGTTTCTTTTTGGCATTGGTACGATCGCGATCTGTGATTTGCCGATCTGTGATTTGCCGATCTGTGATTTGCCGAGTTGTCCTCGTCGCTTTTGGTTGCCCCGATATGGGAGGTTCGTAGATTCCCGGCGGCCTGCGCAGCGCATTGAGCCTATCTAGGAATGATTGGGTGCGCCGCCACAGTTCGGCCGCGGGCAATTCGGTCAATGGCGTTTTTTGAGCATTTTCCCTGCATACCTCGTCGACGATGTTCCCTCTAACTCGGATGATTTCCTCATTGAAAACTAAGTCAAGACCTAAGCTGGAGATTCCCAAACACCTCGCAACGACCTGCTCCTGCCTCGAGATCGCCTGCATGATGGTTCCTTCATGGAAGTGCAAAAGGAATAGCGCCTGGTGCCACCAGCGGATTTCCTCTCCATCGGCGGGAGAAGTAAACCTGAGAATTTTCTTCCTCTCGGCAATTGCCGCCTCCAGATCCGCGCACTCGTTGCGATCCGAGTACGGCGCCTTGAGCCCCTTGATCGCCTGTTCGAGCGTAGTTGGCTTGTCGTTGGGTTGTTTGGATTTCGGGCGAGAGTCTTTCTCGGGGGCAGCCATTTCGTCACCTTCAGGTGTGACCTGGACTGGAGCGCGGTCCTGAAGTGTAACCGCGCCCCCTGCGCACCGGCCGGTGCGCTGCCCAGTCTCTAACATGCTATTCCCCCAACCTGTGGAAAGGTGTGACCCCCGCTTGATGTACGCGTGGCCCTAGGGCGCGCCTCGAGGAGGTACGGTCCAATCCCCCCACCCCCTGAAAAGCCCTACCACCCGCTCTTGCGCCTTCCGCAAACTAAGGAACTTATGCCCTAGATCGCGCGCCAATCGCGCCGGCGCGGACCACGGGCGCGGGCGCAATGTCCCAGTTGATTGCAATCCCCGCTTGCGCTCTTGCGATTGGCCCCGCGGCCTACCTGCCGGCGGCGCCCGGCGCCGGGCCGAAACACGAGATTTCCGTATTGACAGCCCATTCACTATCTGTTACATTCACTTCATTGGACGTTGAATCGGTCGTAACATAGTCCACAAAGTGGGAAAAGGGGCACAATGACTCAGCATCGCGGCAAGTTCATCGCGTACTACAGGGTTTCGACCAAGAAGCAGGGGCAATCGGGACTCGGCCTTGAGTCACAGCAAACCGCCGTGCGTGACTACCTGAACGGCGGTCGGTGGAAGATCGTCGCAGAGCTGACAGAGGTCGAAACCGGCAAGCGCCGGGACCGCCCGGAACTCGAACGCGCCCTCCAACTGTGCAAAATCCACAACGCCACGCTGGTAGTCGCGAAACTCGACCGCCTCGCCCGGAACGTCGCGTTTGTGTCCGCGCTCATGGAATCCGGGGTTGAGTTCATCGCGCTCGACTGCCCGCAGATGAACAAATTTACGATTCACGTATTGGCCGCAGTTGCGGAGCACGAAGCCGCATTGATCTCGCAACGCACGAAGGCGGCTCTGGCGGCTGCTAGAGCGCGCGGCGTGAAACTTGGATGGGTCAACCCGGAAATCGCCAAGCACGCGTCCAAAGGGGCAGCAATCGCAAATAAGCGTAGGTCTCGCGAGGCTGCTGAACGCCGCGAACGGCTGTTGCCCGTCATCGAGGAGATCAAGGCCGCCGGCGCAATCAGTTTGCGGGAGATCGCCCGCGAACTGAACGCCCGCGAAATCCCCGCGCCTCGCCAGGGGTTGTGGAGCGCCACGCAAGTTATGCGCCTGCTTGCCTGATGCGGCTCGCGAGCCACCTTTGAATGAATGTCTTGGATTCACTGTCCGATAGCTCTGGCCTCTCGGCCAGAGCGCGGTTGAGCGGTATGAATACCAGCCTCGCGCGTGTGGCAACCAGCTGGGCATAAAGAATCTGTTCCTGATCGTCGTCAGCGATCTCAGAGAGCAATCGCACGGCGGCACGAACGGTCTGGCAATGAAACTTTCGCCACGCGAGTATTGCGGCAATCAGGTTTAGCTCGTCTTCCCAGTGGTCAGCGTGGCGGCCCGGCGACATCGCCGGCGGGGCAAAATGGCTGACTATCGCGGCGCCCGCTGAGTAATAGGCGGTTCCCATAGCTCTTGCTGGTTTCGCGAGGCTTCGCGGGGCGCCGGCACACGGCTTGGGTTGGGTGAGAATACGCTTCCAAAGCTTTCGAAACCGCGCGGCCCCAGCATCGGCCCGCCGTGACCCCGGCCTCCCCATGTTCGGTCCCCTACCACTACGCAGAATGCCGGGGAGTCTACCATTGCCGCCGTGGGAGTGAAGAAACCGGAAGGCCACGAGGAATCCGGGGGTAATTTTTCTCTTGCGACCAAGAACCCCCGCGCGGCTGATTGAGAGATCCCTGTTCCCCTGATTTTTTAGGCATTTAGGGCGCGCGCAGGAACACGCATAAAGACGTTTGCTCCCATGGGCCGAACTTGTTATGCGCAATTACAATTGCGGGTGCAACCCCGGAGGTGGCGATGACCCAAGAGGCAAACAACTCAACGGTGCGGGTCGAGATCTTCGGTAAGGCATTTGACCTGCGCGGCACCGAACCCGACCATGCTCTCGAGCTCGCTCGATACGTCGATTCGAAGATACGCGCGGCTACCGACCGAAACCCCCACAAGGCCGATAGCGGCGGTTGCAGCGGTTGTACTCAGGCGGCCATACTCGCAGCATTGACGATTGCCAGTGAATACCATCTCCTGCAACACGAATTGGAACTCCTGAAACAAGAACTGGACGGCGACGAGGCGGAGGCGTCTGGCGAAGAGGAGACACCGGAAGAAGACCCACCTTCGCCAAAACCACTGACCGAGGAGGCCCGCCATCGCATTCGCGCAAGGCGTACCCCACACTTCACGCGGCGCGCGTATGACAGGCGACTCTTAGCGATCGCCAATGGCGAAGTGGTGTTGACCAAGAAACAGCATCAAGCCCTACTCGCTTTCGGTCGGTCGAAAGGGTGGAACCGGTGTCCGCCGGCGAAGAGATAATCCTTGCCCCCGGCCCGCGTGCCGCGTACGACGCGCGTACGACCGATTGGCGTTCTGTGCAACTTTGGCGACTAATGCATCTTATGGAATCAATAAGTTACGTGTTATCAATACCCGCTCCGAGTTCGATTCCGACCCGCGCCTCCATTCTTTTCTTGCAAATGCCCGCCAGAGGTCGCGGCGTTCCCAACGCTCGTAGAACTCGGACTTTCCGTCATCGGAGATCAGGTCGGCGCTCGACGTCCCGGTCTTGAGGGTGACGTTCGCCAGGGTTTGCTGTCCCAGGTTGACTCGTTCGGTGCTGCGGAAAATGCTCGTGAAAACCCGGCATGCGCATCACCAAGTGCGGCAGGAACGCAGGAACGTGAGCGGCCCTTCGATTTCGTGTCGATCGGAGGGTAGTCGTGTCTGACAAGACCAGCGGGCTCCGTCCAAGTTGGTGGCGGGGATGGGCCCGTGGACGGATGGACATCATTGAAACGCCGTTTCGACGAGGCAGGGGGGACAATATGCCGGCGTCCAACAACCGAACAGCTATTCAGAGATCAAAATGGCCCTGCCTTGGAACGCAGGGCCATTGGAGGAGATAATTGAGACGAGCTTATCTCCAGAGCTTGAAACTGCGTCTCGCCAATCCACTGAGACCGATCAACCCAGTTCCAAGCATTCCAAGCGTACTGGGTTCCGGGACGCCTTCAACGTCGATTGTGGCACTCCCAGATCTCATCGCGCCATTACCGCCGAACGCGACGTTGCTCATTGTCAGGACGCCACTTGCAACCGTGCTGCTCGCTTGAAGGTTTGCGACGAGCATGCTAATGGAATTACCCGATCTCGAAAACATCCCGTCGACGCTGCTCGTAAATAATGCTATGCCGGGTACGCCGGCAACTGATACAACACCGGCGAAACTGCACGTTGAGCTACCGCCGCTGCAATTAGTTAAGGTATGGGTGGTAAGGCTAATAGTGACGGAGTTTGTTCCCGTAATGGTTATTCTGAAAGGGTTGCTGAAAGCGGGTGTTGACACTGATCCGCTTGAAAACGTTTCAGTATCGGCACTGAAATCGATACCAGTTGCCAACGCGCCCGTGGGCAACGCCAAGGCCAAAAGCGCTAACAACGCGACTCGTGTCATATGTTTTTGCTCCTTGAACGTGAGACGGTCAGAACTCAACCCCTCCTCAAGATACGGCCACTTTCTCTCTGCAGGTGAGTTCTGTGCTCGGACCGGCAACCCGCAGCCTCGCCAGACGAGAATCCTCGAACAAAGTAATTCATGATTTAACGCAGTAACTTATTGGCTGTCTAGTGTACAGTTTGGTACTTCTCATAAGTTTGATCCCTATTGGACTGAATCATCAGTACATCCAAGAGAATATGTTATGGGCCGGACTACGTGAAGTTCAGGGAGACTCCCGACCTCGACGTTGACACTAGACCGGCGGGCCCCGGAGCCTTGTATTTCGGAGCATTGCAGAGAGCTGACCATTCGAGCGATGCTTCGGCCTTGACGACTGAAGGTGTACCCTGAAGTGGCCCTTGCCGTGGATGGCTTCCTGCAATAGCTCAATGAACGAAATCGCATCTGGTTTCGTAAACCAGCATTTCTCTCCACCAATTGTCCAGGCGATAATTAACAGCGATATGGAGCAGCTTCAGGTAAGAGATCAGGTCATCCGCTTCGACAAGGATCGGACCAGGCGAGCGTACTCCTCGATGAAAGGCGGGGATGCTGAGAGGTGTGGATGTTGCTACTGTCGAAACTTCGCAACCCAGCGAAGCACGGCCTACCCAGAAGTTTTTCGCTCCCTTTTAGATCAGCTCGGCATCGATGCAGAGAAAGAGGGCGAGGTCTACGAGTCCGGTCCTGAGGGTTCGCTCAGGATGTACGGTGGGTGGCTGTATTTTGCCGGAGAGTTTGTCCGCGCAGGCGAACGGATGTCGGATACTGGTTCCGGATTTCAGTACTGGTTTGCAGATGCCAAGAACTTGCCAAAGCCAGAAGCGGATTTCGGCCCGATTGTCCTCGCGGTGGAGTTCTGGACGAGGCTACCTTGGGTGATTCCCGACCAGCCATATTCCACGTTGTCGAGATCGCCAGATCGCCCTTCGACAACAGCCGCCTGATAGCGTCACTTGACGTAAACTTCCGCTTTGCCCGCCATAATGGCATGCGTCTCGTGGGCACGGAGAGAGGGTGTGAATTCAACCAGGAACACAGCCCGGATCGCAGGCGTGCTGTACCTCGTGAACGCAGTGACAGGTTTCTTCAGCATCATCTATGTTCCCGGCAAGCTGTTCGTATCTGGAGATGCGGCGGCGACCGCCCATAACATCGTCGCCTCCGAAAGACTTTTCCGTCTTGGCATCGCCTGCGAAATCATTTGTGCGGTGGAATTTATCTATCTGCTTTCGGTTCTTTACCAATTGCTCAGTGGGGTGAGCAAGACGCATGCATCGCTTATGGTGATCCTTGGTGTGACCTTCGTTCCTATCATGTGCATGAATGCTGTAAGCGCGATCGCTGCCTTGATGCTCTTGCGGAGCGCGGATTTTCTGCCGTTGTTTATTCAGCCTCAGCGCGAATCCCTGGCCATGCTGTTCCTCAGTGTACGTAGTTATGGGTACGATGTTGGGTGGATCTTTGGCCTTTGGCTTTTCCACTTCGGGGTTTGCGTGTGGAAGTCAGGGTTTCCTGCCGCGTTTCCTAGGCGCGTTGCTGATTGCTGCATGCTTCATATAACTCGGAAGAAGAAGTGGTGTGAGGCTTACGGCCAAATAGCCGTGGATATCGTAAGCCGATTGGCAAACATCCCGTTAACGTTGGGCGAACCGGCGGCTATCTTGTGGCTCCTGATTCGAGGAGCAAAGAACCAGCCATTGGGAGCTGGGACATAAAATAAGCTGAACTTCGGCATTAGGCTAATCAGCGGATTCCCCGCGAGTAGCTGAGGTGTCCAGCGTCAACTATTCTTTACGACCGGGACTTCTAATTGTCGCCGTCACTGCGACACGGAAACCAGGTATGGACATGTAGTTGGGCGTTAAATCCTGTCGCTGTTGAAAGATCGCCATATCGCAAATCGACTGCCAGTCAAAACCGTCCCTGGAAAAGAGCCCTCCTTCGGTACGCAGGTGGTCGGCTGTTTACCAGGGGTCAAAGCAATCATAATTGCGTTGGCTGACGATCTTTCCATCTTTGAACTGGAAAAACATGGCGGAGTGTGCACGCATCTGCGAGCCAGCAGCCAGGCTGCCCAAAGGGACTGCCAGCGTGCCGGCCCAGAGGACTTCGACCGAAAGACTGTCGCCGTCAGCGACGCAACTTTTGAGCTCGTAGCTTTGACTAGACATCAGCTTTCGACCCTTCTCGAAAGCCGCGGCCATTCTTGAGACTCCGGACTTAAGGCCGTTCGGGTAGATGCGATTGGGGAGCTGTTCCTAGGACAGCATCGGGAGAGAACAGCTCAACGATGTAGGCGAAGTCCCCATTCTTAATCGATCTCAAGTAGCGTGCAACTTTTTCCAGATTCGTAACCGGGTTCATCAGTCCAGAGTCTACATCGGGGCAATTGAACTGAGGAGACCTGCGTCCGCTGCTTCGTGGGCTAGACGCCTTACGGCTGCGAGGTGCTGGTTGATCTTGTCTCCCGGTCGACGGGTAGGGCACCTTTGGGGAACACTTCGTGGAGCGCCATCGGGCTTCCGAGATTCAACGCGGCTTAGCGACAGCGGAGGCGCCCACGAAAATGCCACAGTTTCGAACATCGAGACCTGCGCCAGAAACCGGTCTACCAGGCCATTTATCTTCGTTTGGTTTCGGGGCAGGTTCGCATAGTCTGGCTGACGGTGGACATCCCTTCCACCGTCAGCCGATAGGCCGCGTTTTTACTGACCGATCTCGATCGCGCTCAAGAGCGAGTTGTCTTTCACCGACGTGAACGTGATCACGTACTGGCCGCTCGAGTTCGCATTGGCCGTGAACTGCCTTACGACCGCCTTGTTCTGGGCGCCCGCCGCGGCAAACACGTCGAAATTG
>Ga0123355_10008573_pt1 | contig 15442 bp, 8 predicted proteins | sample TergutEmb28metaG_3_FD_89872 | JGI IMG/M metagenome (GOLD analysis project Ga0123355, IMG submission 89872) | Embiratermes neotenicus P1 segment gut microbial communities from Petit-Saut dam, French Guiana - Emb289 P1 | ecosystem: Host-associated > Arthropoda: Insects > Digestive system > Gut ... | reverse complement strand
GGTACGTGTGGGCTGGTGCACTTGTATCGAGGGGCTGGCGCGCGCGCGGGCTGCCTGTCATTCAAAGTGTTCATGACTGCGATCAGACGAATCAGTCAGTCAGTTTATTGGCTATTGAGCCGTTGACCAGACCAGAAATTTGCACGTGGCCTTCGCGTTTGACTGTCGTAGGCAAATGTTCCAAGGTTAGGTATGGTGCCAGTCGCCGGCTCCTCGTAAAGATGTCGTGCTTTGTAACGTGAATTGAATGTTGACAGTTCCGAAAATAGGCAGCAGCAGGCAGATTGTTTATCGAACACAGCCAGTCGTCAGAGCAATCAAGACAGACGGCAATTGCAGGAAGTCTGCATGCCTCGTCGCGACTCTGGCGTTTCCTAAGCGTTTTCTGGGTCTTCCTCTTTTTTATACTTCCCTCCGTTCCTAGCGGATTTACATTGCTTTGCATGGTCAGTAATCCATTGAGAGAGAAGTGGTAACTGTATCATACTATACAACTCAAAAGACTTCACATTATGCCCACGCAGTGTTATATGCAACGTACAGTTCCGCAGTACGCAGTGGTTGTTTCGCTAACAGCATTTATAGTGTGTGTGTGTGTGTGTGTGTGTTTACTGCAAGACGTCTTGGTTTAATTTGTAAGTTCTCTAAGTCTCCAACATTCTGTAGTCTACGTACGTAGCGAAGTTCTGCTTACGGACTGTGCCATTACGTAACCATAAACAAGTACAGTTTTGGCTCTAACGTCACTTTAAAGACAAAGAGAGAGAGAGAGGGGGGGGGGGTTTAATGAGAGGCGCAGCATTTATTGTTACACCTCAGATTTACTGCCCTGCAAATTCCCATGCTGTGCCCGCTCGTCGTTTTGGTAAATCAAAGACTAAGTCTGCAACAGACTGTCGGTCGGTCGTCCGGTCAGTCAGTCAGTCCTGGTATCGAGCCCTTCCTGGGGCTCATTGCCCTTTGTAAGTCGGTGTACTGAAACCTGCTGTTCGTCATCGTCAGGCGCACTTTCTGACGAGAGTGCGGGTCTGTCCCCAGTCACAGTCTTTGTCGGCTGCCTTTAAATAAATTTGGTTATTCTCGGTATTGGTGGTATTTGCACTACACAATATATACACTACGTGCACAGTCTCCGCCAGTCCAGGCCTCGTAGAACACCATGCCTTACGATACACGTGAATTATAAATAAAGATCCAGTCCGTACCGCGCAGTAAATACCCCAGTCTCGGTTATAAAACCAGTCAGTTAATGCTGTATATGATAATAATCGCTGTTTGTTCTCAGATCCACACAAAACACATAAATACACCCTGTGGGCAGAACGCAGAATTGCTGAATGTTAAACGTGGTGGTGCGTACAGTTACCACTGAGCCTGAAGGGGTCTTAAACACAGCACGTGAAGACATACTGGAGTCTTGTGTAGCTACACACACATCCGTAACCTGTTGCAGGCTCCTGCTGGTTTACACCCAGGGAGGAACCCGTTGTAGCCATTGGCTACGGACGGGTCCCGAAAGTCGTCAAGACGCTACTAGCAGTAATTAACCTGTCAGTAATGGAAGCTCTGGTATCCAGTAGACGCTGTACTGTCGTCGTGCAGCAGTAGAGCGGACTGGCAGTAGCAGACCTTCGGTTGCCATGACGACCAGTTAATTGCGCTCCCCTTGTGTTCTCTTTCCGTTTCTGTAAAGGAATTGATGTCAGCGTGGCGACACGCAGATGTATACAGTCTACGTGTCCTGGCTTCATTACCTCTCGCCCCCCCCCCCTCTCCATCCGAGGCGACGGTTACTTTTGTTCTGGCGCGACTCTTGTTCCGCTCGGGCGACTGGCCGCCATGTTGGCAGCTGGTTTTGGTTTCCGCTGCATTATAGCGACGTTCGGCAAGTGCATCGGCCTTGTTATTTCGATGTATGTGCTGTCTGCCAGTGATGACACTTGCAGAACAAGTGGCTGCATTCTCTGCTACTGTTCGCTGAACAGAATCCTATAAACTGGTTTCATTAGAAGTATCGTCAGGGAATCACAGCGGTAACTGTATGCACCGGCTACTGTAGTATTAAAAACCAAGTACACATGCCCACACTTTACGCTGGATGTGATGCTCACAACCAGCAGCTTTAACCAGTATGTCCTGTGTCGGAGAAGAATTGAATTTGTATCAGTTACGTGAACTTGTTGCAGACGGCGAAGGTAAGTAATTTTTTTAGGCGTTTCTTACGATGGAGTACAAGAAGGCTTATGTTGAGACCACGTCCGTCCGTCTGTCACGTAGTGTGTGCCAGTAAAGCGTTTGTCTGATTGTTTAGTTTGCAGCTAGCCTCATTTCCCTGTAATGTTCTCCGTACTTCCCTATGCACGAGACTGGCACTTGACGCTGCTGGCAGTTCGTCACTCGTGAGGTCGAACTGCCTCGTCCATATATTGTGCCCATGTATTGATTTTCAGCGTGAGGTTCATCATGTATCTGGTTCTGATGACGCTTCTCATTGTTGTTGGGTTAATAACTGTCTGTATTGTGCTGTTAATGGCTGACAGAGGTAGAAAGAGATTAAGGAATTAGTTTAATTTCTGTTGCTGTTGACTAAAGTGACACATTTTAACCTCCTAACCTCGCCTAGCGTGAGGCTTGTCACGCTGACATAGCGATTTTAACCTTTGGAGACTAACATGAGCTGGGACAGGGGCCACACCGCGACACTGGGAATATTAAGATGGACCGTAAATGTTACTATCGTATTTCTTCCGTTGTTCATTTAAAGACTGAGTCCGTACCGCGCAATAAACACCGTATCGGTTATAAAAACCAGCCAGTTAATGCTGTATAGGGAAATAATCGCTGTTTGTTCTCAGATCCACACAAAACACACAAATACACTGTGTGGGCAGAACATAGAATTTGTGAACGTTAAACCCCGGTGGTACATATTGTTACCACAGAGCTTTAAAGGGCTAAATATTTAGGTAACGGTCGATCTTCTCCGACGTCGCTCCGCATAGTGTGATTAGGAGGACAAAACATGCTGCGTCCGTCTTCAGGGCAGAAAGTTCAGGCTCAAATTTGACTTTTTTAGTGAGCTGTTGAACGCCTCAGAGAATGTGCGAAAAAAAAAAGTTTGTAATGATATGCTGCACTTTTCATGCTTTGTCTTCAATAGGTGTATAAAATTTTCACATAACGTGGGAGCGAAATTGCCCTTCCCCTTATGTCTTACCGAAACTACAGAACGAATTTCGATGAAATTCGGCACATGGTGCGTGTCGCCAGAATTTATTTTTGGCGTGTGCCATGCCAGGGTACGCAGTGCCTCTTTCGTGGTTCCCAAAGCGCGGAAGCTCTCATGGGTTGTGCCAGCTGATGCAGGCTTTCTATGGAATAAAACTGCCAAGCTCTTGGGTACGATAAAAGAAACAGCCTGTAGGTGTACTTAAACTTTGAGGTTCTCACATAATGTGCCTAGTAAGGTTGTGATTCTGTGCCCTGAAGATGGAGGTGAGAGGCAGCTCCGAACCGTTCGTATCTGTCAACTATCCAACACGGCACCCCACCCCACAGTCCGTTGCGCAGGACCTTCACCTTTGTACACCAGTAATTCCGGTCGCACCAGTAGAGCGACCGGTGCACAGCACTACAGACTGCAGTTGTGTGCCTACGGACATGCACGTGCACCATCAACACTGTGAAAGCACTGCGGTAGCTCTTATTGTTAATAAATGCGCGTTTTGGCCCCATTGTGTATTTGTATGTTCTGTATGACTACAGTGACCAGCATTAACACGGACTGTGTTTTCTGTGCGGTGGCAGCTGAATTGTTACGTCATTTGTAAAAGCGTCTTTGTACTCAGCACTCGTCACGGCCCTGTTTGTGGGGGAGGGGGCATGAAGATGGAACCCACACATCCATTATTTATGATACTGAAGCACGTCTGTTTATTTCCTCAGTAGACTAAAGCGGCACGTGGTACAGAGACATTGCTAGCGGTAAACACGGCTATTGAAGGCTGAAAGTTCTGTTGCCTAACGCAATAGAATCTCCTTTTGTTGAGGCATGTTTCAGATACTGCTGAGTGCTTGTGCAGTACTGCGGGCGGAGTGGAGTGGTGTGACTTGGAACAAACTTACACCTATTTTATCCCTTTCAAATGCACATTGCTTAAATGTTTAAAGTTAAAAAAAAACCTCTTGTCCTCTGCCCACAGAGTGTATTTGTGTGTTTTATGTGGATCTGAGAACGGACAGCGATTATTTCCCCATACAGCATTAACTGACTGGTTTTATAACAGAGACGGACTGTTTACTGCGCGGTACGGACTGGGTCTTTATATATATATATATAATTCTACGTTCTGCCCACACAGTGTATTTGTGTGTTTTATGTGGATCTGAGAACGAACAGCGATTATTTCCCTATACAGCATTAACTGACTGGTTTTTATAACAGAGACGGAATGTGTTTACTGCGCGGCACGAGCTAGATCTGCACATATAGTGCAGGTTTAAACAGGTCCGTATCATCGCTCAGGCGGTCAGTCGCCGGCCTTTCACCACGGAGGCCCAGGTTTGATCCCGGGTTACTCCATGTGGCATTTGTGGTGGGCGAAGTGGCACTGAGACAGAATTTTCTTTCTCTCAGTACTTCGGTTTTCTCCTGTTACAATCATTCTACCAAAGCTCCATACCCGTCTGCACCTAAATTTTTTTCTTACCAGCAGGACAAACGGCCGAAGTCTGGGATCCTTCGAAAAATCGCTGCTTTTTCGGAAATCGAGGAACATTGGCTAGAAAAGTGCTTTCACTTACGTTTTAATGTTTGATTTCATTAAATTTTCTACCTGCTTGTGTGTATACTTAAATTTTAGCGCATGGTTCATGAAAAACACGCATATTGTTTGAACAGAGAAAGATAAAATCATGAAATAAACAACATTTGTGGAAAATAAAAACAGATTGTGCAGAAAGTCCTAAAAATGAATTCAGTTCCCTTGTTGCCTAGATATATAAAATGAATCCGTAAGGGTATTTTCCTGCCAGCGTTTGCATATGCCAGAGCGTTTAGTTGTTACGCCAAGCAGTTTCCTTCACTCTCCGTGTCAGCATATGCAAACTGTCGGCTGTCAGTAGCGCTGTATCTACGCCTGGCGCTGAGCCGCTTTAAGTTCAACGGCGCATGTTTTCACAGTCCAAGTTTAAGTTCGTAAATGTGCTGTGGTGCGAGGTGCTTAACCTCCCGGCGACGACACTTGGTGTATAAACACTTCCTACTGCCCAGCCGGGGTCTAATTGACGCCCTCCGAGCGGCTCCCCTCCAACCACAGTCAACAGACTCAAGGCCAGAACATGCGCGCGCTGGGTCTTGGTACCCACCTGCCAGTCTACACGGAGATACAACCCGGAGGACAGTAATATGAAACTGTATGGGTGTTTAACAGCCCTTTAAAGACAAAGGTGTTAACCTTTGTCTTTAAAGTAGATATAAAGTACCGCACAGTAAACACACTCCGTCTCGGTTATAAAGACCATTTAGTGCTGTATAGGGAAATAATCGCAGTTTGTTCTCAGATCCACACAAAACACATAAACACACTGTGTGGGCAGAACGTAGAATTATATATGAAGATCCAGTCCGTACCGCGCAGTAAACACACTCCGTCTCGGTTATAAAAACCAGTCAGTCAATGCTGTATAGGGAAATAATCGCTGTTTGTTCTCAGTTCCACACAAAACACATAAATGCACTGTGTGGGCAGAACGTAGATTTGCTGAATGTTAAACCTGGCGGTACATATAGTAACCACTGGGGTTCTAAACGTTATACCATGCCGTGAAGACGTATGGGGAGTGTAGGTGTAGATCCGCGAATTCATAACCACGATACTGTATTCAGGTGAGTTGTCAGCTTCACGCCCCGGCCGCTTTCCCCCCGGTGAAATAAGCCACGGTACCTACTGAACAAGAGATCCTGCCCTCCCCGGAAATTTAACCGCGGTTTGCGGTGCCACTTGCACCCTGTAGTCGCAATACGGACTGATCTGCGTCGATTCGTCGTACGTGTAGCGGGAACAAAATCCTGCTCGTAATTGTTTGATGTCTGAATTATTTATATTTGTTTTTGTGTTAAACCTCGTTTGTTTTGGCAGCGGTTTGTTGGGCGCTCGGATAGTGAGACAGGCAGACAGAGAGACGGCAGGGGGTCGGACACGAACGCGAAATGCAGACTGGGCAGTGTAACCCTGAACGAAAATATTGCGACATTCTGGGCTGATGGAATCTGGGGCCAGTTTGGCGCCTCTCTTAGCGCCCAACTTGGCGCGAGGCGTCATTTAACACTCAGACCATCTCAGCAACAGCACCGGCACGTCATTACGCAGTTGAAACGAACAGTAACGACGAAAATAATAGACGTGGCCGGTTGTGTCAGTATCTGGTTGCCATACATGGCGTGTCCAGCAGAACGCGGAACCCGCACATTGCTACATGCTACACGGCTTGCTAACACGTCGTCCGCTCTGCAATTCTGAGACCCCGAGTGTGTGTGTGTGTGTATATACACATATATGTATAAACACACACAAAACCTGTACAAGTGATGAGCTTGCTTCAGCGCGATCAGATGACGGCAGTACCGACTGTACCAAGCCATTCTGCTCTCATATCCTTACGTGGCTGCTCCATCCATAAATAGAATTAACCGTTTGATCTGTAACGTTGTAATAACTATGTATTGAGCTTTCTGTAAAGTCGGAACTTAGTTTATGAATATTGTATTATTTAGCTGCACTTGCCGATCCCAGTGGCCGCCCGGTCTGAGGCGTGGGTCTGCGGCGGTCACTCGCTTGCTGGGATTGCGGGTTTGAATCGCGCCAGGGGTATGGATGTCTGTCTGTTGCGAGTGTTGCGTTTTGTCAGTTGGAGAGTGGTGTCTCTGACTGATCACTCATCCAGAGGATTCGTACCGAGTGTGGTGTGGCTGAGTGTGGTCGTGAAGCGTGGACAGTGAGGAGGGCCTGGCCCACTAGGGACTGTTGCACGATGGGGCACTTGAGGCTTCATTGGGCGGAATTGTGGTTCGAAATTGGTTCAGTGTTCCGCATTTGTACTGTCAGGACCGACTATTGCAGAGCTGTACTGCCACCGATCGCCGTGCAGTCATGTCGTCCACTCCACCGGCGTCCTCACTGCAGGTGTGCAAGGTATTTGTGTCTGTGGCCTGCCGTCACGTCAGGCTGGCAGTCCCATGGCTCTGTTCCTGTGTCAAGCAGTCACATATTGTGTTACGGTCTGTTCTTGGCAGCATTGCTGGCGAGATCGGAAGGACTAGTTGGCATTGTGTGGATAGGTGGATCGATGAATGGGTGAATAGATAGATAGATAGATAGATAGATAGATAGCAGACAGACAGACAGACGAGCGGACGGAAACATAAATCTGCATTTGCGCAGACAGAAGACAACGCAACACGCAGAGACTATCCCTACCTGGCCACCATACTGCAGCGGGTTAAAGCAGGTCTGAATATTACAGTATGCAGCGTGTGCATTAGTGTACAGCACTGGTGGAATGATACTGACAGAGAGAGAGACTTGTCACAGTGACACTTCGCCCACCACCAACGTAACATGGATTTGCCTGGAAGCGAACCCAGACCTCTGCAGTGTGAGATTGGCCAGTAACCGGCTTCGCTTTGGCACGGCCAGTTTTATGTCTGACACACAAATACTGTTATGTGATGATGGTGTTGCTGTTAGGGGGGAGGGTGGAGCTGCGTGGGAGTCTAGGAGGGCGCAGAAGGCGGTACGGCTGCTGTGGTGAAGGGAGAAGTTGTTCGTACTTGTCGGGATTTCTCGTTGTATGTACCATACACAGCGCGTCTGGCACAACACTCACGATAGAACGTCAGTCTTTCGCCGCGGAGGCCCAAGTTAAGTTCCAGGTCCAGCCCACGGGGGTTGTGTGGTGGGCGGAGTGGCACTGCGACAGTCAGGTCTGTCTCCTGGTGCTCCCGTTTCCTCTGCCCGTACCATTGCGCCAGCACTCCGTACTGATTCAGTCGTCTACCACCGTCGCTGTATAATGTTAGCAACTGACAGCGTCGTTAAATAATGTGCCTCAGAGGACAGAAGGTCAAAGCCATCAGGCCCACACTCGTACGGTAGTAGGATCCTTTGTTATAAACCACTAGCCGCTCATCTGTTCAACGCGCCTTCACATGGGAAGGGCCGCACTATGGCCCTATTTTGAGCCTCGTCAACCGATTTGCGGCAAAACGGAAGCAAGTCCTTCTTCCCCTCCGAACAAGTTTTCGAAAGCTTGTATTGATGTGCTTACGCGACGTTTAGTCCCTCAAAGTGCTAAGTTTTTTTCTCGTGAGACCCTGCCGAAGGCCGACCCGCTCTGCAGTGCACAGCTGGCTGCAGCATGCTTGGGCGAATTTTACCGATGTACTGTACCACAGGGTGAGAGTACCTTAGCTGTCAGGTCTTATTATTGCCGCCTGACGAGGGGGACCGATCCTGAGGTTTGTTTACTATTTGTGATTATTTTGATTATGTGTTTTTTTAAACACCACGCCGTGGACGAAGTGCAAGTGTGACAGACATGTCAAGGCCAGACAATCTTGTGGACAGGAATGTGCCGTTAAATGGTCGGAGAGGCCAAGTGAAACAGCGCTGTGCTGTGCAAGGGCGGCCGTGCAGATGTGCATCTGGTGTGTGAGATACAAGTGCGATGTGCATGTTCTGTCATGTCTGTATTTGGTAAGTCTGCGGTTCTCACAGCGGTGCTGACTCGGCCGGCCCCACATCCCATTGTGCCGTGTTTGTGTTGCAGCGTTGGCCGGTATCATTGTGACAAATGTCCCCCTCCGCCTTTCCACCCTCTGACCCTCACGTGCCGTGCTGTGTCTGCCGGTGAACGGGCTTAGCAAGGTGCTGTTAGGTAAGGTTGTGGTTAAGTGACAGGGGGACTGGGGACAGTGCAATGGCAGGAGACGTGCTTGGAGATTGGGGGTGTCCAGAGTGGTGACTGAAAGTTGCTGTCTTATGGGATGTGACGCCGTGTAGTTTGTTCGGTAGGACAGAGAGGGGCGATGAAGGGTGATAGAGACAAGTTGTGAGGGACGGAAAAGAGTAAATTGAAGCTGGCAACAAAGGCATAAGAGCGAGAAGCAAACAAACTGCAGACGCGAGACCGAATTGTGTGACGACGTACAGGTGTATTATTTTATCTGACAACTCGCGTCACTCTTCATGTAATGGCAGGAGAGCAGTGTCATGACTGTGGCGGGCGGAGGCCCGGGTTCGATCCCAGTTCAGTTCATGTGGAATTTGTGGTGGACAGAGTGTCACTAGCACAGGTTTCTCTCCCCAGTACATCGGTTTACCCCTGTCAGTATCATTCCGCCAATGCTCCGTACTTATTACAGTAAGTACAGCGCTTTACTAAACTTAGAAACTGACAGCGTTGTTCATTAGCAGGCTTAAAGAAGTGACGGCAGACAGCGTTCACTGCTGTTCAAGTTTGCCGCCAGTCGGGATCCCAACATATCACTGCAGTGTATTGCAGTTAATTTTGCGTTTCTACTCGCCGTATTTAAAGAACCTTTTGGAGGGGTTTCTTCCTGCACAGACGTGTCACATCCGACATTTTGTTGACTGCTGTCTTTGGGCTTTGCAGGGGCAAAGCTGAGAGCCGCGCTCTTCTTGCACGTTGCGTCGCGGTTTCGGCCTAAAGGGTCGAATGTACGAATGTACGAGTGCCTCCACTGGACATTTCGAATTCGAACACAGTCTTATTTTCTGCCTTTCGTGCAAGCGAATACTGTGGAATCGCTGGCTTGTGTATGTACCTTCGGATTGCAGCACTGGCACACGTCAGCTAACTGCTGTCTATACGGCAGACAGTCGGCTGTCGCCCGGTGGCAGTGTGTCCTTACATCCACCGACGGCACTGTCTGTGTACACCACTCGGAACTCTGTTAGCCAAATACGCCAAGTCATCCCTTCTTGGCCATTATGGATGGTAAAACACATTGGATGCTCCTGTCAGGGGGAAAGTGTGACCTGGATTTATCTAGCTCAGGATAAGGCCGTTTGGCACGCTGTTGTGAGCACTGTGAGGAACCTCCTGTTTAGTGGGGCATTTCTTAGCTAGCTGGGTGACTGTCAGCTTCTGAACGAGACACACTTGCCCCTCTGTTCGAAGGTCACCTCGGTGTTGGCCCACCCAATGGATAACGGCGCTCTCTCTGGGGTATTGTGGCCGGAGCGTACAGCTGACCATTCACCTCCATATAGTGCCTGGACAGATTGCGTGGAGCTGGACCTCCAGTGCCTACATGCCCTCGTGGCGTTGTGTTTTGTTAAGCATGGGAATAACGATATTTCTTGGAGGTCAGAAGTATTTCAGCTTACATTGTTTGTGGCCGGGTGGTCGTGTTCCAGCAACACTTTGTACTGGATAGTAGATTCTGTTGCCAGACGTTACCGCTAGACCAGCTGCACAATTCTGGAACACACTGTTAGGAGCTGGCATAGGGCAGCAAGTGCAGTGACTGGGCTACGGGCTGCAGACCGAGGATTCGAGGTTCGATTTGAGGCAGGAGCAAGACGTGTAAGTTCTCAGTTGCCGTGGAACCGTAGGAGGGCGGCTACGCCGTGTTTCGTGTCAGACCTTCAGAATTGCTGCAGTTGTTGTGTCGGTTATGTGCCGACATTAGAGTTAGCTGTCTGTCGCTGTGTGACCTACGGCATCCACCAGTACAGTTCAGCCACCCTAAGGATGGAGGCAGTGCGTTTTGCCGAAACGTCGAAGCAAAACAACACAGAACGGTACAAGGTCTCAGAAGACAACCATCACTTGATCCGGTTTGGATTGCCGGCGGGGTTACGGGGGTACGGGGTTTCCTCTTCTCCGAAATGTCCAGACCCGCCGTGGGATCTCCGCATCTTACCGGCGGTAGTACGGCGGGGGCGTGAAGCTGACCACTCACCTCCAACAAGTGGCGCTATACCTCCGCTCCTCCTCTACGCCTTCATGGCGTGCTCAAGAAGTTTTCTCTTCTCTTGCGTCTGGTTCTTGGAATCACCTGGATGATTTGTGTCACCTAGTGACGTCACTGTCCGTCTGCTGCATGGCACAAACGTGCACAGTTGTTTGCTGTTTCGCCCGCTGCAGCAGGCAGCAGCTGTGCCAATTGCTCTGTTCCTTCGCCGTAAACGTCGTAATTTGAAGACCAGATGTCACGTTCTGAATTTGCAGATGGCAGGGTGCACTGCGTAACGACTGTGTTACGGCGTGCGGAGGGCGAGATATTAATGCACTCTTCTGGGTCGTTATACAGCGAGTGGTGGCAATTCCTTACGACGTTTTGGGAAAACCTCTCGTTCCCATCTTTAACGGTATAGGTTGTCCCCAAACAGCGGTAACGAATTACCACTACTGGCTGCGTAATGACACAGAAGAGTCTATTCCTCGCGGAACTCACGCACCGTAGAAGAGTATACGAGAGGAGAACTGGCGGGAGAAACAGAATCACTGTTTTATAAGGTTCCCAGGCTTCGACCGCTCGTCCTTCCGAGAGGAGTATGAAAATGACGACATTAGAATGGTGAAAGGCAGCGACGTGGGATAATGGGCGTGGGAGTCGTGCGAATACTTGAAAGTGTAGTGGTTCCTTTTACCGAACAGAAAACACCCCACCTGCATTACAAAGACCAACCAGTTAATGTTGTACAGGGAAATAATCGCTGTTTGTTCTCAGATCGACACAAAACACATAAACACTGTGTGGTGCAGGTGAATATTGTGTAATGTTAATTCTTGTGGTACGTATTCTTACCATATTAGGTTAATGGGCTGATTGCATACGTGTGTGGCATGCAGTTGCGTCGTCTAGCATACAGTGAAAGAAAAGCCGTACATAGCGGTGTCCTGACATCACTTGTTTATCTCGCATAGCCAAGGTCTTCGGTAGGAATTTCGAGGTTGGAAATTAACTGCGTGCTGCTGCTTCGCTAACAAACGTACAGTCATTGCCCGATCTTTCACAGCAGTGTCATTAGATTGATAGTGCTCAAACAAGTACTGGTAGGTGCGGGAGAGGGAGTCTGTGTCACTTGTGCGAGAAGATTGGGATCTTCCGCGTAATGATTCCGGGAAACGTTTCGGAGGTACCTGCCGCCTCCATCTTCAGGGTAGAATTATTCGTGAAATGGTAGCAGGTTCGGGTAGACTGCACGGTATTGTGTCTGTAGGCTAAATGGTAGCTGCGCTGAGGCTGCAGTTGTTTGTATTGTGTGTCTGTCCAGCGAGACGTGTGGTGCCTGAGCTGTAGACAGTAGTTAAAACGCATTCGAACAGTCAGACCCCCCAACCATGTTACCAATTAACTAACTAAACTAAACTAACGAACTCACTACACGCATCAGGGTCCTTCTTGACAAGCTGATAGTTTCTGAGCTATTGAATCATACTTGTGGAATCATACTTCTTCCCATGCTGAGCCAGTTTAGTCCAATCCACGCTGTCGCATCCCATGTATTTAAGGCCTGTTTTCATATTATTCTGTAGACGTGTGTGTCGTCCGAGGAGCGGTTTCTTTCCTTCATATTGCCCCAACCAAAACTCTTGTTTTCCCCACGTACTGTACATGCCACACGCGCCCGCTCGGCCCATGTATCTGTCCCATCCAACATGCACTCTTACCTTTGCAAACATAATTTGTCTTTTGTGAATTTTGGGAAGAAATAAGTTTTGTTACGAGTCGACACGCCAAACGTCTGCAGTAGTGACGGAGGCAGAGTTGCTGAAGGCACCAGCTGGCAAACAGCAACGTCGAAGGCTCGCTCCATCGTAGTGTCGACAGTTGGGGTTGAAACGCTGGGCGTAGCATGCTTCATTTGAACTTCGGAAGTATGGTGGTGATTCAGTAAATGACCCGTCATTTGCAGGATCACCGTCAATGATTGTGCTTTACTTTTGCGCATGTGTGTTGGTTGCATTTAGTGTGGATATTGGTACCCTCCTTTAATATGTCGTTTAATTACATGGATCCCCAATAAAACTATTTGTAGCGTCTCCTTTTTAAACAGTTTTATGTCAGCGAGTGTCGAAAGAACGTCGCCGCCGTCTGGCATGTGACGCTGCGCCGTCGTGACGGTGGTTCCGGACATTCATTCGAAACGGCCGTTCGCATGCGGCGTCACATCGCCAAGGACCGGAATCTGCTGTTTTAAATAGCATTTGACTTTAGTTTTGTGAAGTCAAATGGTTACGGTTAGAGGCACATCGAGAGGTCAGTGTTGCTGGAAACGTTTTGCGAGACGCAGCTGTTGTGTGCGCGATACAGGTGCTTTGTTCCCTCTGCTGCATTGGCCAGCCTCTGGTCAGGATCTAATTTTATTGGCGCGATGTGTTGTTCTGTGCTGGGTTATGACGCCATGTAGTCTGGTAGCATGGTACCCTGTTCGGGAGCGCGTCGCTGCTGGTGCATCGAACACATTTCTGCAGGCTGTCCCTGACAGAGCGTCAGCACCTCACAGCGTGTTTTCAAGTCTTGCCGGGTTTTCCTCAGTTACCATTTCCTTCCTATCCCTCTGCAGTTCATTGTTCGCCAGCCCTAACATTCTGAGCGGTCCTCATAACACCACAAGAGTGCAGCACGGCCGTACCCATGTTGTGGCACTTTTTGTTCGCCGGGCTGGCAGATTGGACTGATACGGCCCTGACCTGCTGTTACTGTTATTTTGTGCTTCACGAGAGCGAAGGCGAAGAATAATCCGAAAGGCAACATTCGCACTGTATTGTATAAACATTATAAAGTGAAGTGCCTGCGTCACGCGCCGGTACACCGCACAGCGGTGACGCCGGTGGACACTGCAGCAGTGCCAGTGCTGCCCTCGTGCTGCTGTGATTGTACCGCTTTGGACGTTGTCCTTAGCTTTATTTGTAATTTAATTTTGCAATTAAGTACTGTTTGTGTGCAGCTGTTTAGACCTAAGCGGAAGGAAGTAACAGGGGACTGGAGCAGCTTCCTGGTGGATCCTGCTGGCCGGACACTGTCCGGCTGATGGAGTTACGGAGAGGGAGATTGTCAGGGAATGTGAAGAGATTGAATGGGCAAACGGAAGGGGAAGAGAACACTTGAAAGACGTAGGCGTGGATGGGAGGATACAATTTAAATTGAATCTTGAAGAAGAAGGGTGGGAGAGTTTGGGCTTGTTCGGTCTGGCTCAAAATATGGAGAAGTGGTGGGCTGTTTTGAACTCGGTAAAGAATCTTCGGGTGCTGGCTGCAAAGTGCGGGGAGTTTTATGACCAGATGAGAAACCATTAGCGTCTCAAGAAGGACTCTGCAACGTGAGTTAGAAGTCTTGAAAGCGTAGTACTGTAATTTTGGGACAGCATGTACCAGTTGGACTCCTGCATGAGTTAGGCAGGCTGCGTGTAAGCGGACACGTAGGCCAGAATGTGGGTAGGTCAGTGCGAAAGCCGTGCTTCTGAGAGAGACGGAGTATTAATGCGTTCGGAACGAACAGAATGAGCTGTGGATTGGATGCATCTGGCTTGGATTTCAGTATGGTGCTGCAGTCTTATGAACACGGCGATGAACTTGTTATTATAAAAGACGAAAAAGTCTCGAAAATGTGAGCGGCCACCAGCTTCTTAGTCTCCACAGAACCACAACACAGCGCTCTTCATTCGGGTCCCAACGCCACCTGCTTGACAGCCGTTCATTCGACGTCACGTAACTGCGGATATCACTGCAGCTTAGTTCTGGGTACGTTCCGTGTTCAGATATTGGCACTAACTGAAGTGGTTCGATGTGCTCGTCTATCCCTTCTCGCAGACTCAGGCACTGCACCCAAAGTGGACCACGGCCGCTTCCTCTTACGTTATTTATACAGTTCATTATTTGTTGCAACTAAGTCTGCGCTGATGGCAATGTCGTTGAGACTAACATGAATTCGTACCGCGCAGTAGACGCACACCGTCTCGGTTATAAAAACCAGTCAGTTAGTGCTGTATATGGAACTAATCGCTGTTTGTTCTCAGATCCACACAAAACAAATAAATACACTATGTGGACAGAAAGTAGAATTATATATAAAAACCCAGTCCGTACCGCGCAGTAAACACTCCGTCTCGGTTATAAAAACCAGTCAGTTAACGCTGTATAGGGAAATAATCGCTGTTTGCTCTCAGATCCACACAAAAAACACAAATACACTGTGTGGGCAGAACGTAGAATTATATATAAAGATCCAGTCCGTACCGCGCAGTAAACACACTCCGTCTCGGTTATAAAACCAGTCAGTTAACGCTGTTTAGGGAAATAATCGCCGTTTGCTCTCAGATCCACACAAAAAACACAAATACACTGTGTGGGCAGAACGTAGAATTATATATAAAGATCCAGTCCGTACCGCGCAGTAAACACCGTC
>Ga0123355_10008572_pt1 | contig 15444 bp, 8 predicted proteins | sample TergutEmb28metaG_3_FD_89872 | JGI IMG/M metagenome (GOLD analysis project Ga0123355, IMG submission 89872) | Embiratermes neotenicus P1 segment gut microbial communities from Petit-Saut dam, French Guiana - Emb289 P1 | ecosystem: Host-associated > Arthropoda: Insects > Digestive system > Gut ... | reverse complement strand
GGTGTGTTTAATTTTAATGAAAACACTTACCCTCTTTATTTCCTTAAAATAATGTGCAGCCCAACTTGAATTTTGGAATGTTTGTTTGAGTAGGTACTTGAGTTTGAGAGCCCTGGTCTATGCAGGCCGAGAAATGGATTGCATAAACCCTGAAGATGGAGGCAGCAAGCTCCTCCAAAACACTGGTTACTATATACCACACAAAATGGTGTCATATTCCAGAAGACTTGAATACTGACATATGAAATTTGTGCAGGTTTTGAATATATGTATATATATTTATACATACACTGGTTGTGCTAGTTAATGTGCAAGATCTAATCCTTAGAAACTGTTGAATGTGCCACATGAGTAGCAAATTTACAAGGTCCTTATTTTGTCAGAAAATATTGCTTTGTCACTTCCTGCTCACTCACTAAAAGTACTGTATCCCACTCAGCCAACCACCCACATACATAATGGAATAGTGGTGGGAAGTGACAAATGATATTTGTTTGATAAAATAAGGGCTCTGTGTTATTGTATAAGAATTTCAGAAAAGTTCTTAATTTATGCTGTCTTTTTGGTCAGGTATGCATGGACGGGAAGTTATCGATCAGGTAGAGAAGGGATACCGAATGCCCAAACCTCTGTCGCACCATATACCTGATAGCATCTATAAGCTTATGCTGCAGTGTTGGGATGCTAACCCAGAGAGCAGACCAACATTTGAGTTCCTGAATCACTTCTTTGAAGACTTCACTATCACTTCTGAGATACCCTACCGAGAAGTGATGGACTAATGTTATTTTTTATTGTTACGTAATATATTCACTAATTGGAAACAGTGTTGCCACACCTCTCATCAGCATTTCAGAACTTTGAAAGATTTTGTGGAGGATTTTTGACAGCCTCAGTTGTATGCTGTTTGTATAAGTCGAGGTAAAATGTCAGAACAGGTCATTGGGTGGGGCAAAAATCTTTACTTGCTAAATCTGAGTTATTTTGGAGCAGAAAAGGAAGTGCAAGAGGTGCCTTGCCATACATTGCAAGTCCATGTTATTCTTGCTAGCCTGTACTTCCAGTAAATTCATCTGTCCAGTCTGCCTGTACCATTCTGCCACTCCTTGTGTCTTACCAAGTGCTTATATGAAGTAGGCTCAATGGAAGCCCACCCAAAGGGGATTACCAAAGATTCAGGTTCATTCAATTGTCACTTTTCCAGTGACCAGTGGCAGAGCTAGATATCACCATTAATAACCACAGGCAAAGGAATTTTAGCATACAATGGAGACATTGTGGCTGTCTGTGATGGAAATAGAGTTTGAGGCATAAATATTTGCTCACATGTAATCTTTATTATCTTAAATCATAAGGTCCCCTAGTTGTGTGATCTCTTATTCTGAACCTCTACAGAAGGAAGTTAGAAGATGATGATTACAGTCTGATGCCACCATGTAGCAGGTTTTGAGACTCAGTGGGATGTTGAACCATGTATTTTGACTGTTCATCACTGGGCCAAATACCAGTAGATCTTGAATAATTGCCTTTGGGCAGATTTCAGTTGGAACTTTCCTTATATGTGTGTCTGAAGTTGAAGCATGCCATAGCTGATTTTTGTTCAGATGTGCTGAATTTCGGCATGAAATGACAACTTTTCAGTGTTTTTTCCCGCGGAGCTAGAAGTTATTTTGAGAGGTTCAGGGGTTGCTTCATGTCGTATATTTTGCATTATGATTTCTGAATCCTGTATCTGGTAAGGATGAGGCACATTTTTTTTTTTTTAATTTAGGCACTTTTGAGGGTAAAGTTGATAAATTAATTTTTGATGTAGGTAAGTTCACTGCTGAACACAGTGGGGGGGGGGGGCTCAATTCAGGTGCCATCCATGAATAGTGATGAACTGAAGAATCAGACACAAGGTGCCAATTCTAGTCTTATGTTTTGAATTACATACTTATTATTCATTTAAGGGAACATTAATTACTGTTTCTCTTAACTGATGAATTTTGACCAATGAATCATAAGTGGCTGATAAATTAAAATATTACTTGGATAATAGCCCTATTGAAAATGTAACATCGTATATTGAAAATCACATGAACTTTTCCACGGGAAACATCTTTATATAACGAAACAAATTTCTGGTGCTAGTCTAAAAATTTAAATGCCATGAGTATTACTGCAAATGAGAAAGAAATACAGCAACACTAAAGCAGTATTCTCTATTTTAAAATTAGATATCTGTGATGTGAAAATAATTCCTACTTCAATGATCTCTGATTTTGATATGTGCGCATGTGTGTGTGTATGTGTGTATGTGTGTGTTTGTGTGTTTGTTCATTTGTTTGTGGTTTATTTTGTGGCATTCTCCACTCCATGAATTACATAGCATCAGATGATAGAATGATTGTGAATGATGAATTGAAAGGCTATGGCCTAATTTAACCCAGTCCTTTTCCTGATGTAGTAGGACCCAGTAAAATAACAAGTGCACTGACTCTTCTAATGTAGTGGAAGTAGTAAAACAGACAAATAACTGGGCTAGTAGCACTAAACACTAGTGTTGTAATGAAGTGGGTAGATGGTTAAAGTACTAGACCAGATTTGCTTGGAGGGACTACAGAACACTTGAGAAAATTTCAGTCATGGTATTTGGTTTGCAGGGTGAGATATAAACCAGGACCTCCCAAATATGGTGCAGGAATGATAGGCACTTTACTACAGTGGATGAGTGAATGTATGAATAGGTTGGCTCTTTCATTATTTATTTAACAATATTTAACAGCTTCATAATTTATATCGGATTGAATGGTAGGATAATTGTGAATAATGAAATGAGAAGGATATAAAAGTGGCTGTGGCCTTGTCTAGAGGGACTGAGGAAGACATTGTAGAGTCTCAGTCAAGATAAAAATCTGTAAGCTGAGATTTACAATTCGTCTTGCTTAGGGGAGGGAGTACTACCCATTGTACTGCAGTGAATTTGTAGGTGGGTGGATCAGTTGTTGAGCATGTCCTCACACATTTCCCTTTTTGATGTAAAGGTGCATTTGCCTGTGAGTCTAAGCAGGTGCTATCAAGGTGTAAGTAGGCAGGAAACATAAACATCTGCACTAGACACTAATTATTAGGCTTTTTGAGCTGATGATCAGTGTATTGAGTCAGCTTTCATGATCAGGTGATGTAAAGGAATGGCTGGACTGTCCAGTTGTATTCTCTTCCTACTGTCAGTTGTATGTAAGGGCTGCCAGATTCATTTACCCTCAAGTAACAACTTAATGTTGGCCAAAATGTCAGAGAATTTTTATCAGTTATGTGGTGAAACTGTGAAAGCTAACTGAATGCACTGCGCTAGATGAAAGCGAATGATGCGCTTCGTGCTCCACTCACATAATACCATGGAAGGAGACACTTGTCTGTTACTAGGGAGCTACATAGCCATGGTGCTGGCCTGGATGTATGGTGAAGAGAAAATCTTCAACCTGCACCAGCCTAGGATTGAATGCAAGCCACACTTGACTGACTGGTATGTTCTGACTCAAACAATGACCAAAACATAACCAAAAAGTTTAGGTTTTAAGATAAAATTATGGCATGTTGGGCATTTACTGCAAAACAGGAGGATTCCACTATGGCACCATTGTGATTCTGTGACACAGTTATATCATTCTCTTTTATGAAAAGAACATTATATAACATTATGCTCAACTGAAGTTCTTTTTCTATGTGTCATTGATTAAGGTCATTTTATCATTACCGCAGACAAATGTTTCCATTTATAAAATTTTTGAACTTCTTAACTGTACTATGTATACCAGTAGTGAAATGCGGTGCCTAACTTTGCTCAAGAATGGTCACGCCAGCTATTAAAATGTCTTTCTTGCCCCTTTTCATATTTTCACGTTTTCCTCTCTCACTCCAGCAAATGGTGAACATTTCAGGACCTTAAACTAAACTGCAATTATTATTATTATTATTATTATTATTATTATTATTATTATTATTATTATTATTTGACATTGGCACTATGTCATTCACAGTCATTTTGCCATATGATACCATTTCACCTATACAGTTTATGGAGTATCATAATACAGTGACACAGCTTCAGTACAAATTTCAATAGCACAAGTGGCTCATTGTTGGAGAGCCGGGTGTCTTATATACAAAAGTATTGCACACTGTGTGACAAAGTACTTTGAAAAATATTGTGGCATTGTCAGTTATATGGAAAGCATCACTGTTTTTTGTGAACAATTCCATGCTCAATTTTCTCAGTGTGTTTTTTTTTTTTTTTTTTTTTTGCAAAAAAGGAAAGTGCTTTGAAGAAAACAGTCCAGCAATGGCACGGAGAGCGTTAACTGAGAAGTGTGGCAAACCTGCAAAGAGAAACAAACTGTCAGACTTGTGTCACAGAGAAAAACCATACCTGGTACTCCCCTAAGACATTTAATTTATCAGTATATTATGTAGATTACATTTTCTAAGTCAGTGATTACTTGCCACTAGCTGTGTTATGGAATAACATGAAAAGTCAGCAGAAACTAGATTTTTAAGTGTTCCAACAATTTGTTCTATTGTTGGGATTTCTGTTTTGAGCATATATTGAATATTTTCAGTATATAAATATTTTTACACTTTCATTAGTTGAAGATCCTCCTGGGAATATCCACAGATTGTTATTTCATACTGAGTGTGACATCAGCAAATTCATGAATATATCCATAAAGAACCTTGCTTAAAATTGCTGATATAACCACTTTATGAACAAAATGCTAGTTTTGTAGTAGGTTTTGCAGCATATTTGTAGTGTATGGTAATTTCATTTCCTTTCAGTATAAATTTTATTTACAATTATTCTTTGCCAAAGCTTTTCTATAATTTTATATCTGTACAGCAACATCATTCTTTATATTTACCAAAAAATGTAAGATGTATAAGAAAAGTGATTTTGTAGAGTCATAATTGTTACATTTGTATTGTAATTTCTCAGCATTTCAGTGGCCAGAAACATTTTTGCATCATGAACAACTTTCCACATTTGTAAAATTTCAAAGTGTTGGGGAGCACGTGCAACACTGCCCATGTCAGAAGTCATGCAATGTCTTCACATTCTTACACTGCAAACCTTTAAGAACTTTTGTGCCTTCCAGTCTATTAACAAAGCAAAAAGTGGGAGAAAGTGAGGTAGTGAAACCAATACATAGATTGTGATTGTTGACAAATAATTTACTCTAGATGATCTTTCAAATGTTCTCAAAGAAATGCCATAACTTTGTATACGAGTTCATACACTTTGTCTTGCTTTATCTTGTGTACAGAAATGCTGAGATATTTGGTCAATGTCTTACACATATAGACACACATACACAAAATGCCTGTGAGCATATGTGGACCAATTTGTATGTAGGCTTCATGATCCTTTTATCTGTATGTCTAGCTACTACCCTACATAGATGATATCCAACACGAAATAATCTGACAAATCATAATGAAAAATGCCACTGAAGGCACCAAGTGTCAATAATGTGGATGCTTTGTTGTGTGTCATGCTGCTGAATAAAAGAAAGCATTTTACACAGTAATGTTAGTGCTGTGCTTTGTATTCAGGGGATGTCAGAATATACACTTGACAAGAACACCAGAGACTAATCTCCCATGATGAAAATGGTGTGATAATATTTTGATTTTTGAAGTTGTGTAGTACGGTATTTATCTGATGACTTATACCTCTGTCTCTGCTGCATTCTGCCCTCATGAGTTGTGTGTCTGGAGAAAAAGAATAGATATATTCCTCAAAGCTGTGGATGTAGTTGTGATAAAAAAACTGATGATTTTTGTAGAGCTGTTACATAATCTGGCACCACTTATGTACAAAATAAATTGCTTGCAGACAGGGCATAGAAAATGTTCTGTACAACCAACACTGAAGATCAGAGTAGGTGCAGACTCTGGGTAAGATGCTGTTTACAAGGTTGTAAGAGGAACCAACAGAAAGTCTCTGTTCTATATGACAGGAAAATTGAACTCTTATTGCTACTAAATCATATTTCCACTAATTTTTATGCTTAAATTAAAATATTTTGGAAGTAGCTGTTTTTCAAGTGTATCAAGAATATTTCTTGGTATGTGGTGCCAGTAATAATGTAGATCTGATATCATTGTTCCCAGTTAAGGCAAAGTTATTCCTAGCATGCCATGAAGGCATATGGGGGAGTGGATGTATAGTATCACTCATTCTTAACCACTGCACTAGATGTGGGTGAGTCGTCAGCTTCATGCTCCGTTCAAGTTACTCCTGGATGAAAGAGCCCCTTTTACACACAGAATAGGAGGCTGGATAGTCCCCAGAGCCATTCTGAACACTGGAGAAGACACAAATCCCTTGACCCTGCTGGGAATCAGCCAAAATTCTTGTGATGATCAGCCCACAGTCTAGTCACTGCAGTGAGATATCCTGTCTTCTTCATGTCCCCTTTGGATTTCAAGAACTGTGGTGCACAGCAACTTGCAGGTTTGAGGCTATACTGTTGTTGGTAGTTCCACAATTATATATCACATCAACACCATCACAACACAATATTAGTGTAAGAGATGTTCAAGTGTTGGTCATCAGCATGGTTTAGCCAACAGGTAGCCAACTTCAGAGGAGACATTTAAATTATTACTTAACTGTTATTGAAGATAAACTGCAACCACAGGCACATAGTCTTCATAGTCTTCCTTCTATAGGATGAATACATAAATAGCAACCAGGAAGCGGTGACAAAGTTATGTCTCTTTGGTCTGTAGGTTCCAAAATACAGGCTCATAAATCACATATTTAGACTATCTTAGTTATTGGCATATTTTAGTGTAGTCTGTTTAGTACAAGTTACTCTTCTATTCTGGACCAATTGGAAGGAGCTTGAATAATGAATTACTGAGCACACACTGCAGTTTGGTATCATGTCAGTTTAATTCATGAAAGTGTAATAATGACTGCAGATTTTTCTTGATATCAATATGTGGACAGATTAAATTTATAGATGCCTTTTTTTTTCTCAGGCATGATGGGGCTTTTACCTTGCAGTACGCAATGATACAGCTTGTTAGTGAATGAACTGTTATTTTCATCTTGAGTGTGTTGATGAATATTCTGTCTCAAATTTGAAAAATAATTTTCTCCTACTCTTTGTCATGTCTGTGCTGACAATTTTCTTTCTAAAGAAGCACTGCAACAAGACATTAATTTTGTTTTCCGAAGTGGCATTGACATCATTACTTGCTTATGTTGGTATCAAGTGCAGACCTTCTGCTCCATATATGTAATAGATATTTTTTAAATAAATAAATAAAGCATTTGTAGGGATTATGAGTCTGTGCTTACAGTTAGATTCTTGAAGATTGCTTAAACTTGGAACATTTCATATATACTTGAAAACTCATTTGTATAAAATGGCAATAAATTGTAGATTACAGTCTTCTGGGATATGATGCCATGTTTGTAGGTAATCTGTTACTGCTGTTGTATTCATTCTTTTGGGTGATTCCCCAGCGTCTGAATTCATACAAAGGGCAATCACCCAAAAGAAAGAATGCAACATTCAGAACATGGCGAAAGTTTGAAATCAAGAATCTGTTACTGATGTTGCAGAGGACCTTGCTGCCTCCATAGCATCATATTACAGAAGATTGCATTTTTTATCAGAAGTACTGTGAAAACCTCAAGTCACACAGTACTATACATTCATTTTCCTCCTTTCTGTCATAGAATACATTCAAATGAAACTTTGACATGGCAGTAAATTGTTATTTTCAACTGACAATATTGTAAAGTGGCTGTGGGCTATATTAATACACCACCCCAACATGTTCGTGAATGGATTAAGATAAACCATTAGAAACCTCAGAATATTCAGTCATTCATGCTAAAATTAAAATCTGGGAATCTTCTGAATACAGAACATAGCGCATTTGCTGTTTGGAGACAAAGTGACTTGCAGTGTCCTGTTCTGAATACAGTAAAAGTTGCTATATCTGGTACCTCTGGGACTAGGGGTTGTCAGGTATCATAATAGTCCAGATATTAGAATGTTACACCTGATGTGAATTATAGTGTACCTAGCAACCTCACAGACAGCCCTAACCATTTAATTTTTCATTTAATATCCTGTTCTGCTTTCCCTACTGCACTTTCTATTCCTCTTCCATCACGAATTATGAAACAGTGTAAACTGCAACAAATTTTAAAAACTAACCAACATGACACCAAAATTTCACTCTTTTAATCATATTAACATCACTGCTGCTGGTTGATTGAATAGTAAAATTTAATGGATTGCTTGGTCAGTTGTTGGTTAGTAGAGTTGACTGGCTTGATATAATGGCTTTTACTGTATATACACAGAGTATTAGTCATGACAGTAAAGTGGAGGTTAATAGGTGATAGTCCTCACTTCAGTCAAGCACTACAAGTGACTTTCTTTACGCAAATTTGAGGCTGTCACAGTAGCGTGATTAAGAATACAAGTCTTCTGATGTGTGACACTCTGTCATTGGGTAAGTGGTTCTCAGTGTTTTGAAGGATTGTGGCACCTTCGTATTCATGGCTGTTCTATTTGGCTACTTAACCCTTGAAAATGAAGGTCCCATTATGATTCAAAATGTCAAGAACCACACCCAGCAACACAGTGTCACATCCCAGAAGATGGGAGTCCTTGACTGTTTATGTTTGTGAACAAGATGATTGGTTGAGCGTGCACAAAAGGTTGCTTATAAACGAAAGTGAAAGTTTTCTTCTTAATCCTCCATAACCTACAGTTAGATGGATGGAATTTCATTATTTATGTTTTATCTCACTGTAATGTCATTTTGTATTATACTGTAACCTCTACTAACAGAGAAGAAGTCCTGAACAGTGTATTTTGTGGTGTGCAGTTACTATTGTCTTGTGTTATTAGTATGTGTACTGTTTGTATTTGTTTAGGCTGTTCATTTGTATTACATTAAAACAGGCATTTGTGAATGTTGTATTTGTCCCTAAATGTGCTTTTTATACATATTTTATACAGCATCAAATGAACATATGCAGGAGATATCATGTATACATTCGACATATTTCATCTCCAAAACTACAGGTACTGTAATAGATTTTGATTAAGTTTGATACGTATGAGTTTTGTGCTAATTTCCTTTAGATCCATCCTAGTCACCCACCTACCCATCCACTTGTGAGTGCACCCACTTTTGTGCTAATTTCCTTTAGATCCATCCTAGTCACCCACCTGCCCATCCACTGGTGAGTGCACCCAGTTTTGTGCTAATTTCCTTTAGATCCATCCTAGTCACCCACTTACCCATCCACTGGTGAGTGCACCCAGTTTTCAGTCATACTATTTTTCACTTGTTCCTGGTAAAGTGCCTGATCCAGAGTGAGATCCAGAAATATCTGCACTGCCACCTTCTCTATATTATAGATGTTTCTAGTTGAGTTACACAATATACGATGGGTCTTCAGGAAGTGGGATGTGGGGGTATGGACTGGATTGAGCTGGCTCAGGATAGGGACAGGTGGCGGGTACTTGTGTCTGCAGTAATAAACCTTCGGGTTCTATGAAATGCGGGGAACTTCTTGACTAGCTGAAAACCTGTTAGCTTCTCAAAAAGGACTCTGTTTCATGGAGTAAGTAAGTAAGTAATACAATATTTTTAGTTTTTCCAGATTTTGTTCATTTATCATTAGTGATGTTACTGCTAAAGGAGTCATATAAGGTTTATTTTTTTATCATTCATTTCTTGTACCTTACCAGCAAATCAAATTCAGAACAATCAGGTTTGTTTTGTGCTTCTTGCATGCAAGTAAAAGGTAAAGGTAAAGTGATCCCATTACAGGCCCAGTGTGGCCCAGAGGGTGGGTAGAGGTATAGCTCTACTCTTCCATGACTGTGGCACTAGAAGGGGATGTGTGGTCAGCAGAATGCCTCGGCCTCACTTTACCCCCAAGAAAGACCCAGTCCCCATTTTACAAGAGGCTGGGTGGGCCCCAGGGCTGGTCTGGATGGGTGGAAAATCTCGTCCCCATCGGGATTCAATCCTGGACCATCCAGCCTGTAGTCAGTCGCTATACTGACTGAGCTACCCGGCCCATTCTTGCATTCAATATGTGTAAAGCATCTGCAAAGAATAAGTTGTTTGTTGTTATGTGGAGCATTTCAGGTACTTATTCTGATGAGTGTTTGCTTGTTACTTATTTGACATATTTCTGACTCATATTATATTCTTATCCAACTGCGGGTTGTTTCTTGGTGAGGGACTTGCCAAGTAACTAAATGATGACAGAAAAGGCCTATAAGCCTCTCCCTTCCCTAAGAGATAGTTTACCTTACACATTTTTCATGGTTTTACCCAGTCTGTCTAGGCAACCTTATATTAGTACACCACAACTACTTCCACACCCTTCCCACATTATTGATATTTTCTTCTATGTTCTATTTTAGGATGATGTCATTGATGACATTGTTGGCTGGATAATTTGGGAAACATAATATCCATAGAATTTGTAAGAAAGCCTGCATATCCTACAGAGGTAACCAGTGGTCCAACTGAGATTCTAACCAGGCACTTCCCAGGTAAGTCTAACATTCAGCTGATACCAACTGCTACAAAACAAACAGGTTTTTTAGCTGCCATCTCGTAAACGTGTTTGCCCAAGACTAAAAATATGCTTCTGGGATATGACACCATGTGGTTAGGTTACAGTCAGCCAGTGATTCAGAGGAACTTACTGCCTCCATTTTCAGGGTAGTCAAAGTGGAGTGCTGCAAAGCTTCGGACTATGCTGAAAATGTAGTTGGCAAGCTTCTCCAAAATTTTTCATCATTAGCCATTAGCCATTAAGGCTGACTGACACTGGGAAAGTTTGCTGGAAGAAAGTGCTTGAAGCCTCAAAACTCGGGGTGTAAATACGATTTCCACTAACCTTCAATTGGGCATTCCTGTGGAAAGGGATGTTGGGGAGCAAGCAGCTTTGCGTAATGCCCACTTAGGGTAACATTACTACTTTCAATTTATTTCAAATACTTTAATTCTGTTACAAACTATGGAATAATTGTGTGGGGTAACTCTTCCAAGAGTGGGAAGATAATCACTTTAAAAAAAGAAAATTGTATGGAAGTCTGTTTAACAAACTGGAGATTTTACCTATTCCATGCCAATGTAGTACATACGTTCATAAAGGAACTTCACTATCAATAATCAAGAAAATTTTCAAACAATTTCATCTATATGCAATACTAATCCATAGGTCACAATGGATTGAAAATAGGAATAAAAAAACATTTTCAATGTTTCATGTGATATATATGACTAGACAGATCTAACTATATAGCAAACTGCACTTAGTTTGGGTATAATTTGCTCTATATGGAGTATCCAGGACAATTGTCAATAACAATTACAAGAAATTTTGTATGACATACGTGAGAAATATGTTTTATTATTGTAACAAAGGTTCATGTCAACAAAATCATATTTTAGTTATGAATTGAATATAAGGTGTTTATCAATATTTAAAGATAATAAATTGATTTTAAACCATATACTTTTGTGTTAAAAAAACTGTAGAAACATCATTTTTAGTCTATGGCATTAGGATTGGTAACTATTATACTGGTATTATCTGGAAACATGATTAGTTTGGATTTAATATTTATATTTGGTACATCATGTTCTATTATTTCCCCCACAAGATAAGGTATTATGGTTATGATCTTTATTACATACTATCATTCTTTTATACCTTTTCTTAGGGCACTGGCTTTGTCTGTTATTCCATATAATGTTAGTTAAAAAAATAAGATATTGTGGATAATATGCTCAAAAGCTTTTTGAAGATCACATAAAATACCTTCCACTATTAATTTATCATTAAGAGCTTTTAAGCTTTCATGAATTAAATTATGAGAAGCCTTTTTTGTTGTTGACTTTACCCTAATTCCAAGTCATTCCTCTAATAAAATATTGCCACTGTTTAGATGTTCAAGAAGTCTAATATGTATAACTTTCCCAAAGACTTTAGAAATTGAGGGCCGTACAGATATAGGTCTGTAGTTAGAAATGTAATTTCTACTGCCTTTTTAAATAATGCTTTAACCACTGAAAAAATTTCAATGTTCAGGGAAAATTCCTGATGATAGAGATTTGTTACATATATGGTTTCAAGGTGAACTTACTTCCAGCAACTTGGTGAAAATGTCATCATATCCAGATGCATTTTCTGATTTTAGGAATTTGGTACGTTTCCCTTCTTCTTTAGTTGATGTGGAGTTTAATTTTATGTTTGGAAAGGGGGTTATTGATGGCCTGAAACAAGAAGTAAATAGGATTATTATTATTATTATTATTATTATTATTGGTATTAATGTTACCATTTATATCTTCTACACTATTTTGGTTAATCAGGGGTTCATAAGCACTGCTGTTAATATGTATGCTCCAAGTGGTTTTAATTTTATTATTAGAATTTAAAGCTGGCTATTGTAATTCCATTCTTTAGCCTCTTTAATAACATTTGGCAGGATTTTGCAGTACGACTTGTAACAATTTTTCTCTTTTCTTCGTTTAATTAAAAAAGTTCGTACTACAAAACTTCCTCCATTCTCAGCACTTCGTTGCCAACAACATCATCGTAGTCGGCACCGATTACCGCTGACGCTACTGAAAACCGTTCGTGGAAAATGTTGTCTCATTGGTTAGTAGCACTGATCACGGTGACTAGTATCACAAGAGGACCCAAACGTTTGTGTGTGGCATTGTAGCTGGAAGAGGGAGAAGTTTCGGTGCAGGTAGGGAAAGTTTGAACTCACTGTGGGTATGGTGTTTGGTTGGCGGCTGTGTCACAGGCTTCCCGAGATTGAATTTTCAAACTAGTGCATTTTTTGTGAATTTTATAAATATAGAAGAAGTTGGTTTGGTTTGGCTTATTGAAGGAACTAAGGTGGAAAGAGGCCGGCGTTACACGTTTTAAGTGAACGCGCTTTTGTCTATGAAAGTGGAAATCGACTGCTGGAGTGAATCAAAAGATTTTGGCCGTTGCTCATTCACCGGGCGTGAAAAGATTTTGGCCGTTCTGCATGTGACTTGTTAGTAAATGTCAGTAAAGCCCTAGTGTAGACTACTTTGCTAAAGTATGTGTATTATTAATAGTAATTTCATCCACTTTTCTTGATGTCTTCGGCAATGAGTTGTGCTCATAGCTGTATGACTTCTGGGCTGTATGCATTTAAATTTATAAAGTAAGTTCACCATGCTTTGCTACGATGACGGCCGCATCATTTATGAAAAGAGACAGCTAAAACTTGTTGAGGACTACAGCGTTTAATAAAATCCGAAAGCTGCTGAAGTTATGGGGCTTGACTGTTAGGCGTGATTACATTTAAGGTTCTTCAACAATAAAAAACGGTAAAAATGTCTCTTTCCTTGCCAGTAAGGTATATAGGGGGCAAGACGTATAGCTGCATTCATCCTTAAGTGTAGCACTAGATGGAGGTGAGTGGTCAGCTTCATGCTTCGACCGCTTTAACCCTGAGAAAGAACCTCAGTACCCATTGAACGGAAGTCTGAATGGGACTCATAGCTTGTGTGGATGGTAAGGAGGATGGGATCACTTTTTCCTGCTGGGATTTGAATGCCGGATCGTCTAGCCCGTGGCCTAGTCACTTTACTTACTGTGCTATTCTGACTCCTGTTTATCAATCATGCACATTGCAAAAACATACAGTATTTCATAGTGTAGTGGATAGCCAAGAGTTTGATGAGAAAACTCTTGGACCCATGGTGTGTGGACAACATACCTTGTTTTTATTGCATGATTTAATGCAGGGAATGGCATTTCAGAAGTTTAGGTTAGGATGTCAGGATCTACTTTAACTGTTCACTTCCATGATCTGCATCATTGTTTTATAAATATGCTGTTTTTAGCTTATTTGTTTAAGTGGAGACAGTGATATGTCTGCTCTTCTTGAGCCACTAAGACAAGGGTTCCATTTTTAAACATAATTTTATTACATGTAAGAGTATAAAAGACTGAATATTTTGTGAATTCTTGTTTTAGGTAATACAGGCAGACAACATGCCACCTCGAAAGCGAAGCCGTAGAGGAGGAAAATCAGTATCTACTGCAATTAATCAGCAAGATGACTTTGGGAACTTGCAGGGAGGAACTGCTAACCTGGACAAGTTAATTACATGGCTTGAGGATTTTGATATGCAATGTAATTTTCTTCTGCTTCTTGATTACAAAAGAAACATCAGCATTGTTAATTTAAATTGTTTGAGTCAGTTGTGACTTAGTTTTGGAATGTGTGAAACCCTTTTTTCTCTGATCTGAGTTGCCAAGGGAGGGTTTTTCATTGGCACAAGCTTCAGCATTTGTCATGTAGTTAATGGCACTCTCACTAGGAATGTAGAAGGAAGTAAGTATATCTTACATGTCTGATTAGAATGCAGGAGAAAATTGTAATCTTATGTTACCTAATAAATTTTTGCAACTGTGGCATAATCCAAGTCTTGGAATGACGGTAACACATGAAATGATGTTTATGAGGGAATTAGCATTAAATAAATTTGGGAAATGCATGCTTACATTTGATTCAAAGCCTTTTATCTTCATCTGTGTGTTATTAAACATGTAAAAAAAAAATAGACAGCCAAGGTAATAGGGAAGTGTATATAATGAAGGATTAAGTGGGTAGAACTTGAAGAAGTGCTTGTTTTATCGGTTATATTTATTAGGACCCTTTCCGTTATGAAAACACAACACAACATTTCCGAAACTGTTTATTTCCATCTTCAGGTAAAGTAACATTGACCTGAAAACAAACTAACCAATTTATGGTAGTTAATTTGTTTTGAGGGCAGTGCTACTTCACCTGAAGGCAGAAGCACATAGTTTCAAAAACTTTGAGTTATGTTGTCTTGTGTGTTGTGATAATGGAAAAAGTACTAATGAATATAATTGATAAAACCTGTGTGAACAGTTATCAAAAGTTCATGTGATTCAGTGAAGAAATACGTGTAACATTTTTAGTTGAAAAGACTAACTTTCTTCGGTATCACTCCAGAATCCACCCCAAAACAATTCATTTACTCTGTGGAGGGAAACAATATGTTCCTTCAAAATGTCAGAACATTTAACTGCTACACTGTGTACAAACTCAAAAGAAGACTATAATTTGGCTCTTCTATGAAACTCATCTGTTCACCCTTGTAGAGTGGAATAACATTCCTAATCTAATACTAATGAACTGAAAGCAACAATGAGTTTTGTGTGAAAATAACATGGATGTTACTAGGCAATTGTATGTGAATAAAAATCCAACAGATGCAACAGTATGCAGATATTTATTCACTGCAAAACTACTCTACATGTTTCAGGTGTCACAGCACCCATCATCAGGAGTATTAAAAACTGTACCCGCAGCC
>Ga0123355_10008571_pt1 | contig 15444 bp, 17 predicted proteins | sample TergutEmb28metaG_3_FD_89872 | JGI IMG/M metagenome (GOLD analysis project Ga0123355, IMG submission 89872) | Embiratermes neotenicus P1 segment gut microbial communities from Petit-Saut dam, French Guiana - Emb289 P1 | ecosystem: Host-associated > Arthropoda: Insects > Digestive system > Gut ... | reverse complement strand
GTGCACGCGGGTGGCGCCGCCACCGGGCGCCGGATCGTGCGCCGGCTGACGGCGCTGGCGGCGGCCGACGAGCGCATCGAGGTGCTCGAGGGGCGGCGCGTGACGGCTCTGTTGACGCACGCGGGGCGCTGCACGGGAGTCGTGCTCGAAGACGGCGAGCGGCTGCACTCCCCGGCGACCGTCCTGGGCACCGGCGGCGCGGCCGCGCTCTGGGCGCGCACGACCAATCCGGCGGGCGCCGTCGGGGGCGGGCTGCTGCTCGCCTATGCGGCAGGCGCGGCCCTGGCCGACATCGAGTTCATGCAGTTCCACCCGACGGCGGTCGTCGCCGGCGTCGACGGCAGCGGCGACGGTCTGCTCGTCACCGAGGCGATCCGTGGCGAGGGCGCGCGGCTGCTGAACGCCGACGGCGAGCGCTTCGTTGACGAGCTCGCCCCGCGCGACGAGGTCGCCCGTGCGATCTACGCGGAGCTCGCGCGGCGCCCCGGCTCCGATGCGGTCGCGCTCGACATGCGCCACGTCGACCCGGAGCTGTTTCCGAACGTGGTCGCGGCGCTGCGGCAGGTCGGGATCGATCCCGAGCGCAGTGTCATCCCGGTCGCGCCCGCTGCCCACTACATGATGGGCGGGGTCGCGACGAGTCTGCAGGCGCGCTCGACCCTGCCGGGGCTGCTCGCCGTCGGCGAGTGCTCCTGCACCGGCTTGCACGGCGCCAACCGCCTAGCCTCCAACTCGCTGAGCGAGTGCTTCGTGTTCGGAGCGCGAGCGGCGCACGCGGCCCTGGAGGAGCCGGCGCTCACGGCGGCGGATGCGGCCGGCTCCAGTCCCGCCGGTCCGCTGACCGGCGGGACTGCCATAGCGTTCCCCGCCGCCGAGTCGCGCGAGCGCCTGTGGCGCTTCGCCGGGCTGGTGCGCGACGGCGACGGCCTGCGGCAGCTGCTCGCTGATCCGCACCCGCTGGTGGCGCTGATCGCGAGCGCGGCGCTGACGCGCGCCGAGAGCCGCGGCGCCCATTGGCGACGTGACTTTCCGGGCGCCGACGAGCAGCTCGACGAGCGCCATGTGACGCTCGTGGCGGGTCAGGAATCAGTTTTCGAGCGCTGGAAGTAGTGTTTGCGGCGGGACCGGACTGCAGTGCCGAAAGGAGGTGCAGTCGGATGTATCGCTTCAGCCGAGCCATCTACCGCGAACTGGCCGACGACATCGTCGAGGATTCCCCGGGCCAGCCCCATGTGAACCACGAGCGCGTGCTGCGAGCCTGCGAGGCGGCGGTCGAGCGACTCGCCACCGACCGGCACTACTTCGCGCATCCGGCGCGCACGCTCTTCACCGACATCCGCGTGTTCTTCCCGATGTCCGCCCAGGCGCGCGTGCTGCGAGTCGTCGATCGCTACATGGCGTTCGCGGATGAGTTCCTGCGCACCCAGCCGCAGACCGGCTTCGACATCTACGGCAACCCCTTGCAGTGCCGCGCGAGCACGCGCAAGGGGACGCAGTGTCAGCGAATGCCGCTCCCGCACAATGGCTACTGCCCGTCGCACCAGCACCTGGCCGACACCGAGGACGCGCACACGTTTGGTGACGAGCTGGCGGCTGCCTGACCAAGCAATAATCACGCCATTTCCAGGGAGATTTGGCGATTTCTGTAATCAGACATAGAATTGCGTGTCGCCCGGCAACTAAATGCTGTTCCGCCGGGTGTCTTTCCACTCAATCCTGATCACCCCAACTGAGTAAACATGCCGATTGCTTTCAAAGAATGGGCGGTCACCGTCCGTGCGCTCGCTGAGGGCGAGCAGCTACTGACGCTCCGCAAAGGTGGTGTCCGCGAGCCGGACAAGCACTTCGAACTGGAGCATGACCGCTTCTTTCTGTACCCCACGTTCGACCATCAGCGCACCGATCTGGTGCGTGAGTCGCACCGCCCGGAACTAGCCCGGGCACTGGAGGAGGGGGTTTGGAGCGACGGTGAGCCGTCCGCCGCAGCAATGCTGCGCGGAGCTGAGATCAGCCAGCCCGACCGGGTGCGGATCCGCGCCTGGGCCGAGGTGGCGGCGCACTACACGATCAACGACCGGCGTGCTATCGACGCACTGTCGCCGTTCTATGTGTGGACCACCGACTACGCCGAGAAGCGCCTTGACTGGAAGCGCCGCCACCCGTTGCACGTGGTGGTGCTCCGCACCTACCGGATCCCGCGTCCGGTCACGGTCAAGGTGCGCGACGAGTACGGCGGCTGCCGCTCATGGCTCGAGATCACCCGCGACCTCCCGTTCGAGGGCACACCCGTGCTCTCCGATGAGGAGTTCGAGCGGGCCTCCGAGGAGATCGCGGCGATCGCCGCCGGCGACCGCCAGCCGGTCCTCGTCTGAGGATCAGCCGGATTCGGGGGGGGCGGCCAGCGGGCCGCCCCCCCCGAGTTTTCCCGGGATGTCCTGGACAGAATCCGCGTCGGCGTCGTTCGCTTGCCGGCACTCATCAGAACGCCCCGCTGACGCGGCGCGTGTGCTCGCGCAGCTCGAACGCGCCCGCGAGCGCCTCGCTGAGCACTTTCAGCAGCCGGCCGGCGAGCTCACCGTCGTGCTGCACGACACACCACACGCGCTGGCGTTGTCGAACCCGTTGATGCCGGCCCTGTGGGGGGTCACCAGCGCGACCGCTCGCCGTTACGCCGTGGGCTGGGCCGGACGCAGCGAGCTGCACGTGCTCTCCCCGCTGGCACTGCGCGCCCGTGCGACGCGGGTCTCAGGCTCATTCGAGATGCTCGCGCTGGCGCCCGCCTCCGTGTACGCGCGGCGTGTGATCGCCGAGTCCAACCGCGAGCTGCAGTCGGCGCGGCTGCCGTCGCGGCTGTGGTCCGAGCTGCGCTGGGCGTGGCTGCTGGAGGGCGCCTCACGCTGGTTCTCGGGCGAGACCGGCTACTCACGCAGCGTCGTCGGCGCCTACATGCGCGGCGGCCGCCGGCCGTCGTTCCCGCCGACCGTGCGCGACGCGCCGCTGCTCGGCGGCACACTGATCGAGATGCTGGCCGAGCAGGAGGGCGCAACGGCGGTCGCGCGGCTGGCCGGTCGCCTGCACAGCGGCGGACCGCAGACCGCGCTGAGGCTCGCCTTCGGCCAGCGCCCGCTGATGAGCGTCGAGAACGACTGGCGCGCGCGCTTGCGGAGGCTGGCCGACGGCGGATAATTCGTCGATGGCCTACGACACCGAGCTCGCGGACCGGGTGCGCACCCTGTTGATGTTCGAGCCCGACGTCGTCGAGAAGCGGATGTTCGGTGGGATCGCATTCCTGATCGGCGGCCACATTGCGGTCGGCCTGTCAGCCGGCGGCGGACTTCTGATGCGCTGTGAGCGCGACGAGACCGATGATCTGCTGGCGCAGCCGCATGTGGAACCGTTCGTCATGCGCGGCCGCGCGATGAACGGCTGGGTGCGTGTGGCCGGGGAGGGGGTCGCCGGGGACTCGGAGCTGCAGCGCTGGGTCGAGGCGGGCGTCGGCCTCGCCCGCTCGCTGCCGCCCTCCTAGCGATCAGACCAGGTCGAGGTGGGCCTCCTCCACCTTGCCGTCCCGGATCGTGAAGGCCCGGACGCGCGGCTCCGGCGTCGCCGTGCCGACGATCACGTAGAGCGAGTCGGGGTAGAACGCCAGGTTGATGTCGGTCTGCGACGGGTACGGGTCGCTGCGCGTGTGCGAGTGGTAGATGATGCCGACGTCCAGGCCCGCGTCTTCGATCCCCGTGATGACGCGGTACAGCTCCATGTTGTCCATCTCGTACCGCATCCACGTGTGGGCGGTGTTCTCCATCCGGAACAGCTCGACCGCGGTCCCGTCACGGCTCGAGACGATCCCGCAGCACTCGTCGGGCGCGTCCTCGAGGGCGTGCGCGACGATCTCGTCGTAGAGCTGGCGCGAGATGCGCATCGTTCGGGGTTGGCGCCCCGGCTCAGCCGGCGACTACCACCAGACGGTGGATTCGAGGTTCTCGATCTCTTCCAGCGGCCGGGTGTAGATCCCCGACGAGAAGTATTTGCTGCCGTCGTCGGCGGCGATGAACACGACGTTGCCCTCGTCGAGCTCGTTTGCGATCCGCAGCGCCACCCGCGCGATTGCGCCCGTGGAGACGCCTACGAACAGCTGCTCCTCGTCGAGCAGCTTGCGCGTCCAGGTGATCGCATCCGCGTTGGTCACGAAGATCTTGCGGTCGAGCAGCGAGAGGTCGATGATCGGCGGGATGAAGCCGTCGTCCAGCGAGCGCAGGCCCTGCACGGGCTCGCCCTGCATCGGCTCGGCCGCAACGATCTTGACCTTGTCGCCGAGCTCCTCTTTGAGGCGGCGGCCGTTGCCCATCAGCGTGCCGCCCGTCCCCAGGCCGGCGACGAAGGCGGCGACCTCGTCAAGCTCCTCGAGGATCTCGAGCGCCGTGCCGTTGTAGTGCGCGTCCGGGTTGGCCTGGTTGCCGTACTGGTAGGGCATGTAGTAATCGGCGTCCTTCGACGCCATGTCGAGCGCGAGCTCGACTGCCCCGTTGGAGCCCTTGCTGCCCTCCGAGTAGACGATCTCGGCGCCGTACATGCGCAAGAGGTCGGTGCGCTCGGGCGTGACGTTGTCCGGCATCACGACCTTCAGCCTGTAGCCCTTGCGCGCGCAGATCATCGCCAGCGAGATGCCGGTGTTGCCCGATGTCGGCTCGAGGATCGTCTGGCCGGGCCGGATCAGGCCCTTCTCCTCGGCGTCCAGGATCAGGGCGCGGCCGACGCGATCCTTGACCGATCCGGTCGGGTTGCGCGACTCCAGCTTGACCCAGATGCGCACGCCGGGCTTGGGACTGAGCCGCTTGAGCTCGACCAGCGGCGTGTGCCCGATCGCCTCGACGATGTCGCCGTAGCGTCCGCCGCAGGGTTTGTTGCGCAGGTCGGTGGTCATCAAACCAAAGGCTACCTGAAGGATCGGGGCGGGTCGCTCCGCGCGCCGATCCGCCGCCGTCTCAGCAGCCGCCGGCCATCGCCGGGAGGATGACCAGAGTGTCGCCGGCGCCGACCGTGGTGTCGAGCCCGTCCAGCACGCGCACGTCCTCGTCGTTGAGGTAGACGTTCACGTAACGGTTGAGGTCGCCGTCGGCGCCGAACAGCTGCGACTCCGTGCCGGGGTGCTGCCCTGCGACGACGCGCAGGATCTCGCCGACGTTCTCGCCGTCGGCGCTGATCTCGCGCTCACCGCCGACGGCGGGACGCAGCACTGGGGGGATTCTGATCGTTGCCATTCAGGGTCCTATGTCTCTTTCTCTGGTTTTGGCGTGATATAGCCGCCGGTATCGTCGCGATATCACGCCGGAATCGCGTTGGGAGGGTCCCCTCAGTGGGCGCCGGCGCAGAACGCCTCGTAGTCGGGGAAGACGCCCATCTCCTCGTCGGTGATCTCGTCGGGGTCGCGCGAGCAGATCGGGCAGTGCGGGTCGCGCCGCACTTTGACCTCGGTCATCGTCTCCGCGAGTGCGTCGTACATGATCAGCCGCCCGATCGCCGGGTTGCCGATGTCCAGGATCAGCTTGATCGCCTCGGTCGCCTGCAATAGGCCCATCGTGCCCGGCAGCACGCCGAGCACCCCGTTGGCCCCGCACGACGGCGCCAGCTCGGCCGGCGGCGGCACCGGGAACAGGCAGCGGTAGCACGGGCCCTCGTAGGGCTTGAAGACCGACAGCTGCCCGTCGAAGCCGAGGATCGCGGCCGAAACCACGGGGATCCGCAGGCGCACGGAGGCGTCATTGAGCAGGTAGCGGCTTGGGAAGTTGTCGAGCCCATCGACGACGATGTCGTAGTTGGGCAGGATGTCCATGATGTTTTCAGGTCCGAGGCGCAGCTTGTGCTTCTCGACCTTGACGTCTGCGTTCAGGGCTTGGATCGTCTCTTCCGCCGAGTCAACCTTCGAAACGCCGATTCGGGCCGCGTTGTGGATCACCTGGCGCTGCAGGTTCGAGAGATCGACGGTGTCGTCATCGACGATCCCAAGCGTGCCCACGCCGGCGGCGGCGAGATAGAGCGCCGCGGGCGAGCCGAGACCACCGGCCCCGAGCAGCAGCACCTTGGCGTCCAGCAGCTTCTGCTGGCCCTCGATGCCGACCTCGTTCAACAGCAGGTGCCGGGAGTAGCGGTCGCGCTGCTCGGCGCTCATGAAGCGCGGAACATCGACGTCATAGCCGCGGTCCTTCCACAGCGTGAAGCCACCGGTCATCGAGGACACGTGCTCGTAGCCGAGATCCTCGAGCAGGGTGCGGGCGGCCCAGGCCGAGCGCTGGCCTGAGGCGCAATAGAGAACAACCGGTTGTGACTTGTCGGGCGCCACGCCCTCGATCCGCGACTCGAGGTGGCTCTTGGGGACGTGCCGGGCGCCGGGGATATGGCCTGTCGCCCACTCCTCGTCCTGGCGCACGTCGACGACGAGCGCTCCGTCATGGAGCTGCTCACGCACGGCGGCCGGGTCGACCTCTTCGATCCGGTCCTTGATCTGGCGAAGTACCTCCGCTCCGGACGGGCTCATCGAACTCAAATCTCCTTAATTGCACTCAGGATTAGGCAGTTCAGAAAGTATAGCCGTGGCGTGGGGCCACGGCATAGGTCCGCGACATGGCGTTCACACGGGTTCCGTAACCTCGTCGCATCCGCGCTCCTGTCGACCATATTCCCGCGCCGGCCTTCCCGGCGAGACTGCCTTGGATCAACGTCGCCTCGCTGCGTATGGACCAGCAGCGGGGGCGGCCCGTACTCGTCGAGTTCTGGGATTTCTGCCGCCCGAACTCGATCCGCACGCTTCCGTACCTGAAAGCATGGCACGAGCGCTACGCCGCCGCAGGTCTGCGGGTCGTCGGCGTGCATTCCGCCGGCTTCGAGCCCTCCGAGGATCCCGATGCCGTGACCGCCGCCGTCGTCCGCCTCGGCATCGAGTACCCGGTTGTCGTCGACGTCGACCACGTCATCTGGCAGGAGTACGAGAACCTCGGCTGGCCCGCGCGCTACCTGTTCAACGGCGAGCAGTTCCTGTTCGACTACCACTTCGGCGAGGGCGCCTACGCCGACACCGAGCGCGCGATCCAGGAACTGCTCGGCACCGAGCGCGACACCGTCGCCCCCGTGCGCGCCGAGGACGCCCCCGGCGCGATCCTCGAGCCCCAGAGCGACGACGTTCCCGGCCTCTACAACGGCCCCTATGAGGCCGGCGGCGTCTGGGGCGTGTTCAAGGGCGCGGGCGTCGCCACCGTCAACGGCGACCCGGTTCCGATCCCAGGTTCCGGCGCCTACGAGCTGATCACCCACGAGCATCACACCGAGGGTGTCCTCGAGCTCGGCGTCAGCGACGAGCTCTGCTGCCTTGCCGTCTGCTTCACGCCCGGGCTGCCGGGCTAGGGCGTGCCCTGAGCGAAGACAGGTGGGTCGGGACGGTGACTTTCCGTAGCGGCAAGTTGTGTGATAACTTTCCGTCATGGAAAAGCAGCCCTCGGATTTGCAGGCGCCGGATTCGATCCCTCCCAGCGCCGCTCGCGAGCAGCTGCGGGCCGCCCGGCAGGCGCAGGACGCGGCGGTGCGGCGCGCGACGGCCCCTGCGTGGGCCATCCTCGCGCTGAGCGTCTTCTGCGGAGTGCAGACGGTCGCGCCCGCCTACCGGGGACCGGGAAACGTGGCGACCATCATCACGGTAGTGGGCCTCCTCGCCGCGCTCGTGAATATGTCCGCTAGCAACCAGTGGCGTGCGTTGTGGTTCATGCCGAAGCCCAAATGGGACCTCACCGAGGTGGCGCTCATCTGTGCTGCGGTGCTCGTCGGCGGCGTGGTCGGCCCGCATCTGCTCGCGGACCACGGCAATTCGGCCCTCGCCAGCTGGGGCCTCGGCGCAGCCGTGGTCGTGATCGTGGCGGCATGCATGTTCGCCGCCTACGGCTCCTATCGGCACCGCTCCGAGCAGGTGTGGCAGCGGTGAGCGAGGCAGCTTTCGACGAGCTGATCCACGCACCCCTGCGCCTGCAGATCTGCGCGATGCTTGCTCCGGTGCGCGGGTTGCCGTTCTCTGACATCCGGGACAGCCTGCAGATCTCGGATTCCGTGCTGAGCAAGCACCTGTCAGCGCTCGCCGCAGCCGGATACGTGGAGGTCTCCCGCGTGCGGGCCAATCAGCGGTCGCGCCGGCAGGTCACGCTCACCAAGCCGGGACGGACTGCCCTGCGCCGGCACCTCGCGGCTCTGCAGGCGATCGTCGCCGCAGCCGAACCGGTGCTGGTCTAACGGCTAAGACCCGGGCGCAGGAAAGGAGATCGTCATCGACAGCCCGCCCCCGGCGCGCGGCCGCGCATCGACCTCGGCGTTGTGCGCCTCGGCGATCGCGCGGACGATCGAGAGGCCGAGGCCGTGCTGGCTGGAGTCGGGCCCGATGCGCGCCGGCCCGAGGCGGCGGAAGGGCTCGAACATCGTCTCGATCTCGTCTCCGGAGATCAGCTGGCCGCTGTTCTCGACGATCAGCAGCGCCCGGTCGCCCTGCTGTCGGGTGCTGACCTCGACGCGGCCGCCGTCGACGTTGTGGCGCACGGCGTTGTCGACGAGGTTCGAGATGAGGCGCTCGATCAGCGCCGGGTCGCCCTCTGTGATCGCCGCCTCGATATGGGTGTCGAGCTCGATGCTGTGCTCCTCCAGCTCCGGCCGCGGGCGCTCGATCACGCGTGTGGCGAGCGCGCCGATATCGGCGCGCTCGCGCTGCTCGAGCCCCCGCTCGCTGCTGGCGAGCGTGAGCAGCGCCTCGATCAGGCGCTCCTGATCGTGGCCGGCGACGAGCAGCTCCTCGCACGTCGCGCGCAGCGTCTCGGCGCTCGCGTTCGGGTCCGCGAGCGCCACCTGGAGCAGCGTGCGCTCGACCGTGAGCGGAGTGCGGAGCTCGTGTGAGGCGTTGGCGACGAACCGCCGCTGCGCGTCGAACGAGGATTCGAGCCGGCCGAGCAGAGCGTCGAGCGTCTCTCCCAGTTCGGTGAACTCGTCGCGTGGGCCGTCGATCGCCAGGCGCTCGTGCAGGTTGCCGGCCGAGATCGTGCGGGCTCGGGCGGTGATCTCCCGCAGCGGACGCAGCATCCGTCCGGACGCGAACCAGCCGATCGGAAACGCAACGAGCGCCGTGACCGCGAGCACGATCCAGGAGGCCAGCACCAGCCGCGCGACGTCGGCCGTGTGCTGCGCGACGACATATGAGCCGACGGGCGGCAGGATGAGCCTCGGCCCCGGGGGCGCGGGAGGCAGCGGTGTGATCCTCGTCCCGTGCCGGTTCGGCGTCGCGGTGCTGACCTGGATCGGCGGGCCTGCTCGCTCCACGACCAGGATCACGACGAGCACCGCCGTGCCCATCGCCACGAACACGGCCGAGTAGATCAGCGCCAGCCGCATCCGGGCCGACCTGGCTCGCAGCCACCTCATATGCGGTATCCGCCCTCGCGCACGGTCTCGATCAGCGGCGGGTCGCCGAGCTTTGCGCGCAGCCGCGCAACGGTTGTCTTCACGGTCGTCGTGAACGGATTGGCGGCCTCGTCCCAGACGCGCACGAGCAGCTCCTCGGCCGAGACCGGCCGGCCGTCGGCGGCGAGCAGGTGCTCGAGCACCGCGAACTCCTTGGGGGTCAGGTCGAGCCTGCGGTCGCCGCGGGACGCGAACCGTCGCGCCGGATCGACGGTGAGGTCGCCGCGGCTGTAGGAGGGCGGCAGCGGCGGCGTCGCGCGGCGTGCGAGGGCCCGCACCCGCGCCACCAGCTCCGAGAAATCGAAGGGCTTCGGCAGGTAGTCATCGGCCCCGAGCTCGAGTCCGTTCACACGGTCGCGGATCGTGCTCGCGGCCGTGAGCATCAGCACGCGGCTGTTGCTGCGGCGCTCGGCCAGCGTCCGGCAGACCTGATCCCCGTGCACCCCGGGCAGGTCGCGATCGAGCACCACCACGTCGTAGTCGTTGACGGTGGTGTGGGCGATTGCGTCGGCGCCGTCGAAGCAGACGTCGACGGCCATCCTCTCCATCCGCAGGCCGTTTGCGATCGCCTCGGCGAGGCGCTTGTGATCTTCGACGACGAGGACACGCATGGGCACAGCATGTCGCGCGGCGGTCACAGAGTGGTGACAAAAGGCGTGACCGGCACGGCACCCCCGCAGGCGTACAACGGCGGCATGCAACCACGCCGCCCCATCCACATAGCCCCAACGCTCGTCGTCGCCATCCTCGCAGCCATGCTGCTCGCGGCCTGCGGCGGCGGAACCAAGCCACCGAAGTCCCCGGGCTCGGGCCAGGCATCGCGGAACTCCCCCGGCCAAGCTGCCTACCGCTACTCGGCCTGCATGCGCACACATGGGGTCGCCAACTTTCAGGACCCGCACGTGAGCGTCCACGGCAACCAGGTGTCCGTCGCCATACACGTGGATCCCGCGATCACCAGTTCGCCGGCGTTCAAGTCCGCACAGACGGCGTGCGCGCATATCCTGCCCGGCGCCGCCAATGGGCCCACCCCAGCCCAGCAACACATGCGAGAGCAGGCGATGCTCGCGTTCGCCAACTGCATGCGCCAGCACGGCTTCACCCGCTTCCCCGACCCCACGGCGCAGGGTCAGCTATCTCCACAGATGGTCGAGCAGGCCGGCATCAACCTGCAGGCTCCCGCTGTCAAACCGGCTGCCTATGCCTGCGCCCCGCTCACCCACGGTCTCCTGACCAAGGCCGATATCAATCAGGCGATCGCCAATCCGAACGGCTCGGGCTCCCAGGGCTCGCCCGCGCAGAGCTCATCCGCGAGCCCCGGGGGCGGCGGCTAGGTGGTCGGGACGAGGAATCCTTGACGATCATCATTGTGCTAAGTAGCATGTCACATTACTTTGGTCGTCCAGACCCCGCAGCGGACCGAGACACACAAGCCCGGGGTCGAAGACGGGCCCGGCGTCGACGCGGGCGTGATCGAGGATGCGCGGGCCCGCCAGCGGCGGCACCGCGGCGCGGGGGCGGCGGCGGCCCTGGTCGCGGCCACCGTGGCCGTCGGCCTGCTGCTCGGGTTCTCGGGCGGCGGAGGCGGCGGCCTGCGCAGCGGTCACGACCCGGGGCCCGCCCCGCGTCCAACCAGCGGCGGCTCGGCGCCGAGCCAGGCCGCGGGCGCAACCCTGACGACCGCACCGCAGGGCATCTCGCAGATCGGCCTGCTGGCTCCCGGCGTCGGCTGGGCGGCAACCCAGGGCGGGTTCTACTTCACGCGCAACGGCGGCCGCACGTGGGCACGCACGCACGTGCCCGGCCTGGGCTCGGATGCGACGGCCGGCATCGCCGCGGGCACATCGCCGACGCCGGACCACGCGGTCCTGATCGTCAACGCGACGCCCGCATACGGGTCCTGTGCGTGGCAGGCCCATCCCGGCACTGCGATCGCGATCCAGGCCGTCGCCGTCAGCGCCGACGGCGGGCGCCGCTGGCAGACGCATCCGCTGCGCAACTGCCTCGACCCCTACGTGCTCAGCTTCGTCAACAGCAGGACCGGCTTCATGGCGGGGTGGGAGCACTCACGCCCCGCCACCCTGGCGCTCTACATGACAGGCGACGGCGGGCGGCGCTGGCACAGGGTCGGCCCACTCCCGTTCCCCGGCTCGATCACGTTTGCGACCTCCAGGCTCGGTCTGGGTCTCGCGTTCTCGGACTCGGCCGAGGCCGGCGTTGCCGACACGCCCGGGCGCATCGCTCTGTACCGGACCGTCGACGGGGGCAGCAGTTGGCAGCGCCAGCGCATCTGCCGCTCCACCCCGAGGCAGGCGGTCGCCGTCATCTGCCAGTTCCCGGTCGCGACGGGACCGAGCACCTTCTACGTGCCGGCGGTTCTCGCCGACAACCGCACCAAGCGCGCGCACCCGATCGTCTACGTGACCACCGACGGCGGCCGCAGGTGGACGACGCGCAGACTCCCGAAGCTGTCGGTCTTCTACCAGCAGGCGCTCTACGGAAACCGCTATCTCACGATGCCGTTCTCGGCGCCGGATGCCCGACACCTGTTCACGCTCGTCCTCGGGCTCCTGTTCCGAACCGCCGACGGCGGTCGCACCTGGGCGTCGTCGGGCGCCTACCAGGGGACCTTGGACTTCGCATCTGCGGACTACGGCTGGGACATGACCGGCAGCCGCCTCTACCGCACGACCGACGGCGGCCGCACCTGGAAGGCCTTCACCCAGCGCTGAACGGCATCAACGGTGGGAAGGAAAGTTGTCCCCAGGACAACTTTCCTTCCCACCGTCAGCGCTCCAGCAGGTTCACCAGCCGCGGCGGCCCATCCAAGTCGAGCTCGACCGCGAACCCGGGGCGGTACGGGTTCTCGCCGGCGTGCTCGGTCGTGAAGTGCTCGTTGACCCAGCAGCCGGTGTTGATGAGCTGCACGCCGGCGCCCCGCGTCCACTCGCCGGCATCGTCCCCGCGCAGCGGTCCGGCCCGGTGCGTGTGGCCGAACAGCGCATACGCCGGCCGTAGCCCCAGGACGGAGAGGACGTCGCCGTATGCCTCGAGCGACGCGCGCCGCAGCTGCGCGTCGCTCACATCGCCTGTCATCGGCCCGAGCCGGCCAAAACGGCTCACCCCCGCCACAAGAGCGCGCACACCCGTCTCCAGAGCAAACTTCTCGAGCGGCTTGGCGTGACGCATGCGCTTCAGCAGGCGGCTCGAGCCGCCGCCCTCCGCGGAGTCGACCTCGCCGTCGCCGTTCTGGGAGATCGCGAACATCCAGGCATAGATCGGTGACTGGAGCCGCTCGTAATCGCGCCACTCGGACATCTGCGCGAGCGGCAGCCTGATGAAGCGCGCCATCGCCCCCGCCGCGATCCGCTCGAAGGCGGGCGTCGTCGTGTGGCGATCGAGGTAGTGACCGTGGTGGGCATAGACGTCGTCGCGCAACCACAGGCCCGGGTATTCGAACCGCACCGAAGCGCCGAACTGCGAGAGCATCCATTCGACCTGGCTGAGCGCCTCGGCGTGCACCTGGAGCTGGTGATCGTGGTTGCCCATCAGCATGATCACCTCGCGGCCGGGGGCCATCCCGCGGACCAGCTCCGGCAGGACGCGCGAAGCAGCGGCGAGCGCGTCCGAGAGCGGACGTTCGCGCAGCTCGATGATGTCGCCGAGCAGAACCAGACGGTCGACCGGGGCGATCGCGTCGGCGAGCTTTTCCACCACCGCGGGGTCGTCCAGCGTGGTGCGGCCGCGGCCCGCGCCGATGTGCAGGTCAGATATGACCAGCGTCCGCACCGGCGGCTACGCGTTCGCGAGTGCCTGCCGGATTGTCTTGGGGAGCATGAAGCGCATCGTCTCCTTGATGACCTCGAGCTCCGACACATCAACAGTGCCGCGGTCGCGGAAGAACTGCACGAGCCGGGCGACCAGCTCGTCGGGCGCGCTCGCCCCGGAGGTGATACCGATCACGCGCGCCCCCTCGAGCCACTCCTCCTGCACCTGTGACTCGTTGTCGATCAGGTGCGAGGCGGCGCCGTTCTCGCGCGCGACCTCGACCAGGCGGTTCGAGTTCGACGAGTTGCGGCTGCCGATCACGAGCACCAGATCACACTCGCGGGCGAGCTCCTTGACGGCCGCCTGGCGGTTGGTGGTCGCGTAACAGATGTCGTCGACGCGCGGCCCGACGATGTGCGGGAAGCGCTCGCGCAGGCGCGCGATGATCGAGCGGGTCTCGTCCACGGAGAGCGTCGTCTGCGAGATGTAGGCGACCTTCTCCGGGTCCGGCAGCTCGAGCGCGTCGACGTCCTCCTCGCTCTGCACGAGCACGATGTGATCGGGCGCCTCGCCCATCGTGCCCTCGACCTCCTCGTGGCCGGCATGCCCGATCATCACGATCGTGTAGTCCTCGGCGGCGAACTTCTTGGCCTCGACGTGGACCTTGGTGACGAGCGGGCAGGTGGCATCGATCACGTTCAGCTCGCGCGCGGTCGCCTTCTCGTGCACGCTCGGCGCGACCCCGTGGGCCGAAAAGACCGCGGTCGCCCCCTCGGGGACCTCCATCACCGACTCGACGAAGATCGCACCGCGCTCGCGCAGCTGCTGGACGACGTGCTTGTTGTGCACGATCTCCTTGCGCACGTAGACGGGCGCGCCGTACAGATCCAGCGCCTGCTCGACCGTTTGGACCGCGCGGTCGACGCCCGCGCAGTACCCACGCGGGGACGCCAGCAGGATCTTCTCTGGGGTGGCGGCCATGCTCTTTTTGAGTTTAGTCCCTGTGGGCGGGCCCGCTTGCCCGCCCACAGGACCGGCGCGCGCAGATTAGGCTTTGCAGTGGTTCGGTCCCCTGACCTCGAGAGGCAGCGCGCAGAGTTGGCCCAGCACCACATGGATCGGTTGACGTCGACCGACGCCGGTTTCCTGCACCAGGAGACCGCGAGCGGACACATGCACATCGGCGGCGTGCTGCTGTTCGAGGGGCCGGCGCCGGCGTACGAGGAGGTGCTCGAGCATGTCCGCTCGCGCCTGCACCTGCTGCCGCGCTACCGCCAGAGGCTGCTGACGCCGCCGGCCGGTACCGGCCGCCCGGTCTGGATCGACGACACGAACTTCAACCTCGAATACCACGTCCGCCATTCGGCCCTCCCGCCGCCCGGTAACGAGGCTCAGCTGCTGGAGATGACGGCCCGGCTCGCCTCACAGCCGCTGGACCGGACCAAACCGCTGTGGGAGTTCTGGCTGGTCGAGGGCATCGAGCCGGCCCCGGGCTCGAGCTGCGAGCGTTTCGCGATGATCTCGAAGAACCACCACGCGCTGGTCGACGGGGTCTCGGGCATCGACATCGGGACGGTGCTGCTCGACTTCACGCCGGCGCCCGCACCGCCAGACACCGAGGCCCTGCGGCCCTGGGAGCCGCACCCGGAGCCGAGCCAGCTGGAGCTGCTGCTGTCCGGCGTGCGTGACGCAGCGGGCGCGGTGGCGGGGATGACGGGACAGGCGCTGAGCGCCGCCACCCGGCCCGAGCGCAGCGCGAAGGTGCTGCGCGACGCAGCCGAAGGCGTCGGCGAGCTCGTGTGGGCCGCACTGAACCCGGCACCGGCGACACCGCTGAACGTGCCGATCGGCCCGCATCGCCGCTTCCGCGTCGTGCGCCAGCAGCTCGCGGACTACAAGGCGGTCAAGAACACGCTCGGCGGGACCGTCAACGACGTCGTCCTCGCGGTCGTCGCGGGCGCGCTGGGTGACTGGCTGCGCTCACGCGGGATCCGCACCGACGGGGTCGAGCTGCGGGCGCTCGTACCGGTCTCGGTGCGGACCAAGGACGAGCACCACACGATGGGCAACCGCTTGACGGTGATGCGGGGGCCGCTGCCGGTGTATATCCGCGACGCGGTCGCGCGCCTGCACGCCGTCAGCAGCGCGATGGACGATCTGAAGAGCTCCAAGCAGGCGGTCGGAGCCTCGACG
>Ga0123355_10008570_pt1 | contig 15445 bp, 14 predicted proteins | sample TergutEmb28metaG_3_FD_89872 | JGI IMG/M metagenome (GOLD analysis project Ga0123355, IMG submission 89872) | Embiratermes neotenicus P1 segment gut microbial communities from Petit-Saut dam, French Guiana - Emb289 P1 | ecosystem: Host-associated > Arthropoda: Insects > Digestive system > Gut ... | reverse complement strand
TTCAGTTCCGATACTTACAACATCTGATACAGAACTAATGTCATCAGCAGATAATTCGCTTAAGTAAACAGTTGCATCATTTCCACCACCGATGTCAACGGTTACTTCCTGTCCAGCGATTGCAATAACTTTACCCGTTACAACATCACCAACAGACGGTACTTTCACCCCTTCTAAATTCATTAATTCTTCCATTGTCATTTCAGCCATTGTAAAAATCTCTCCTTTGTTATAGCTCATGCGGATAAGAAGCCGTAGCTTTTTGAGAAACTACAGTTTTTTTGGGAAAAATAAATTATCACACTCGCATAAGCTATATAACTATATAGCCCTCATACAAATCCTAATTGTATTAGGATTATTAAAATATACAAACTCTATTTTAATACAAAACCTACCATTTTGTCTACTACTTCATCAATAGAAAGTGTACTTGTATCAATTAAAATTGCATCTTTTGCTTGTTTTAGTGGAGCATGCGTACGATTAATGTCTATTTCATCACGCTTTTTAATCTCTTCTTCAAGTGAATCAAGATCAGATTTAATGCCACGTTCAAGATTTTCTTTGTGACGACGGAGCGCTCTAATGCGTGCGTTTGCAATCATGAAGAATTTAAAATCAGCATTTGGCAAGACATTCGTCCCAATATCTCGCCCATCCAGAATTACATTTGCAGAATTTGCAAGTGAAACTTGACGCTCTTTTAATTCTTCACGAATGGTTGCGTAGGTTGCGACTTGCGAAACAAGAGAAGTTACATTTGGTTCGCGTACTTGCGCACTAACGTCTACACCATTAACTAGTACCTTGTCCCCTGGTGCAAGCACAATATCAGTTTTGGTAAGCAACATCATTACTGCATTTTCATCGTTAATATTTACATCATTATTAAGAGCTGCCCATGTAATGGCACGGTACATTGCCCCTGTATCGATATAAACATATCCTAAATGCTGGGCAACTATCTTAGCAATTGTAGACTTTCCAGCAGCAGCCGGACCATCAATTGCAATTTGTACAAACTTCTCCATCAAATCAAATCCTATTCTTCTTTTGGTTTATAATCCGAATGGTAAATCAAAAGGCAACAAATGCCTATAATTCCAAACGAGAACACTAATAATAACTAAAATTACTAAAACGAGAATCGTATCGAGTACAGCAGCTAATTTTGGGTTTCTTCTTTTATTTTTATTCTTCTCTTTTCTACTCCTTTTTTCAGGAACAAAATCTTCAACAGTAGCTTCTACAAAATTTCCGGCAACCATTTCAGGTGTTTCCATAGCTTCAGAATCTACTATATTATTGATTGCAAGCTCATCAACTGGTGCTTTAGGAACAAGAGGCAATTCAAAATTAGGCGCTGGAGTTTCAATCTCAGCTGTTGAGTTTGATTTTAACAAAGTCTCTGGCTCGACATCAACTGGCACTTCAGGAATAAGAGGCAAATCAAAATTAGGCATAGGCACTGGCGCTTCAATCTCAGATTTTAACAAGGTCTCTGGCTCGACATCAACAGGTGCTTCAGGAATAGGAGGTAATCCAAAATCAGGTATTGGAATTTCAATTTCAGCTGTTGAGTCTGATGTTAATAATTCATCAGCTGGTAGTTCAGGGATAGGAATAGGCGGTAAATCAAAATTAGGCATTGGAATTTCAGTCTCAGCTGTTGAGTCTGATGTTAACATTTCATCAGATGGTAATCCAGGGATAGGGATAGGTGGCAGTTCAAAATTAGATGTTGGAACTTCAACCTCAGATACTGGGACTGGGTTTGATGAGACCTCTGGACTTTCATTAAAAAGCATCTGAATATTCGCATCAAAAACCGAGGATTCATAATTTGAAATAGGTTCTTTTTCATTATCGACTATTTCTGCCAAAATATCACTAAGGGAGTTTGAATCCAATGCTGCAATTTCAGCCCCCTCGTTATTAATAAGCGTTTCAAGATAAATTAAATCATCATCGTGTTCCACATCAATATTTTCGCTAAACGGGACTGGTGCTTCTTTCACAGCTTCAACAGTTTCTAGATCACTAGGCACATGATTTGTTTCTTTTTGAACTTCATTTTGAATGTCATCATTAATCTCATTTTGTTGAAGTAAATCTTTTTCGAGTTGTGAAAGCTGTGGCACTTCTTCTTCCACAGCCATTCCATGAACATCAACTTCTTTTTCTTCAACTAGCGCGGGCGCTGTTGGGGCAATTTCGGGATCTTTAAAAGTGTAATTCTGAGGTGTTGGGTAGACATGGGTATTAAAAAAATTTTCAAAACGATTTATTTCGGCTTCGCTAAATCTTTTATAGTTGATATCGGTATCAAAAAATGATTGCTTTGATCTACTCGGTTTAATGTCATCTTCATGCTCACGAAAAGACTTCGTTGGAATAGAACTCTCGAAGTAAAGTTGTTGTAATTGCTCGTTGTTTAATTTCTGTATCACATTAGCTACTCCTTTAGCAATAAATAAAAAGATCGATTTACATTGCTTTAATCTCGGCAATTAGTACTTAGATTTCTGGGAGTTGAGTTCTGATCCAATTATTTATATTTCAATCCATAAATTGCACTGTTTAATAGTATATCACAAGTATACCATAAAATTTATATTTTTTGTATGATAAAATTTGATTTTTTTTAAAATTTCGCTTATACTAGTAACAGACTAGGAAATCTAGTTTAAAGTTTAAGATAATTATATATAAAATTAGGAGGAATTATCATGGCTAAATTTTCAAAAGTAGAGAAAGATGAGTGTATCGCATGCGGCGCGTGTGGTGCGATGGCACCAGATATTTTTGATTTTGATGATGAAGGATACGCAATTAATGTATATGATGACGACAACAATACTGGAACAGTTGAGATTGCTGAGGAATTACACGATGATTTAATCGATGCAGCTGAAAGTTGTCCAACAGAGGCAATCAAAGTCGAAGATTTACCATTTGAATAAATTTTATTTGATGCAACATTTGAAAACCGGGTGATCAGCTACTTTATGAGTAGGTCATCTGGTTTTATTTTTCCCTGCATGAAAGTGTATGACAAAATGGAGTTTATTTTGTAGATATATTGCAGTTTTTAGTTGACTATGTTAAAATGTTCAAAATACCCAAACTGACTGGAGGCTCAATATCTATTATGAGTTTAACAACCAAAATCATAAATGAGGGATTAACATTTGATGACTTATTATTAGTCCCTGCAAAAAGTGAAGTTTTACCAAAGGATGTCTCTTTAAAAACAAAGCTAACTAAAAAAATTGATTTAAATATTCCAATTGTATCAGCAGCTATGGACACTGTAACTGAAGCAAAGCTTGCGATTGCCATTGCACATCAAGGTGGAATTGGTTTTATCCACAAAAATATGTCACCCTGTGAGCAAGCAGAAGAAGTTCGTCGTGTTAAGTTATACCAAAATGGCATGATAACTGACCCTGTAACCCTATTACCAGATGTAACATTAGAAGGTGCTGATGAGCGTTGTGGTTATTACAAGATATCAGGATTCCCTGTTGTTGATGACAATAACAAGTTAATCGGTATTATTACAAACCGTGATATTAAATATCGTGAAGATAAAGATACACTGGTAAAAGATATGATGACACCACGAGAGAAGTTGATAACAGCTAAAAAGGGAATAACAATTGATGAAGCTAAGGCATTACTATTAGAACATCGTATTGAAAAGTTACCGATTATTGATGATGAAGATCGTTTAATGGGGCTTGTTACAATTAAAGATATTGAGAAGACCATTTCGTATCCAAACAGTTGTAATGATGAGCATGGTCGTTTGCGTGTTGGTGCTGCTGTTGGAATCGGACCGGATACACTTGATCGTGTACGTGCTTTAGTCTCGGCCGATGTGGATATTATTGTTGTTGATTCAGCTCATGGTCATTCATTTGGTGTATTAAATGCGATTAAACTAGTTAAAGCTGAATTTCCTGAATTACAGGTTATCGGTGGAAATATTGCAACTGCAGCTGCAGCGAAAGATTTGATTGATGCAGGAGCAGATGCTGTTAAAGTTGGGATTGGACCTGGCTCAATTTGTACAACGCGTGTTGTTACAGGTGTCGGTGTTCCACAAGCAACAGCTGTTGCAGATGTAGTCGAATATTGTCGCACAGTTGGTGTTCCTGTCATTGCTGATGGTGGATTAAAATTAAGTGGTGACTTTGTTAAGGCAATCGCTGCCGGTGCATCTGTCTGTATGTTTGGTAGTATGTTTGCTGGTTGTGAAGAAGCGCCAGGAGAAGAAATCTTGTTTAATGGTCGTCGCTATAAAACATATGTTGGTATGGGATCTTTAGCTGCCATGAAGCGTGGCTCGAGTGATCGTTATTTCCAAGGTGATGATAAAAATGTTGTAAAAATTGAAGCTGCTAATAAGTTAGTACCTGAAGGAATTGAAGCACGTGTACCATATAAAGGAAAACTAGAAGATGTTGTGTTTCAGCTTTGTGGTGGCTTGCGTGCTGGTATGGGATATTGTGGTACGCCGACCATCGAAGCACTCTCCCGTGATGCTAAATTTGTAAAAATTACTGGTGCTGGCTTGCGTGAAGCTCATCCGCATAGTGTTGAAATCACCGGGGAAGCACCAAATTACCAGAAGTAGAAATAATTTGCTGTCTGAAATGACTTAGTGGTGATAACATGAAACAAACAAGAGAACAACGTTTAACGGAACTATTACAAGCATCTACGACTAATACAACGGCACATTCGCTGGTTCATGCAATGATCATAAATGCTAGAGCACTGGGATGGGCATGGGCATGGTTTTTTTGGTTTGGAATCATTGGTTGGGGAATTGCTGGGGCTCAACACAATGAAACAGGTTTTGCGATGATTGATCAGGGGAAAATTTATTTTTATAAGGTTACTGGTGCAGGAAAGAGACAAATAATCGAAGGTCGTAGAGAAATCGTATTTGAACGAATAGAAAGAGTGTATAGAGCTAAAGGTGGATGGTTAGCACCTGCTACATTAAAAATTAGGTGGAGAAACAACAAGAATATAAGATTAGATCTGATTTTAGGGAATGCTACAGGTGGATTTGCAGGCACGGCTAGAAGACATTTCCCGAACCAGCAAACCAATATAAACGAGATGACACAATTAATTTTAGCAAATAATGTGGAGATTAAGCCAGATCGAACAACAAGAAATATACTATTATTATTATTATTGCTCGGGATTCCACTGTTTATGTTTATAGTGATGATAATTGGAATTGTTGTCGAAGTACTTTAAAAGCATAAAGCTGCCCCACTGGTTGAGACAGAAGGCAGTTTTTTGAAAGGTGATCCTCGAGGGTGTGGCGTATTGTAAAATGTTAACACTGGGTTGATGAAAGTGTGTCATGATAACATTAGAGAATAATAGGAAAGAGAGTGGTTTTACGTGGATTTAACAAGATTTAAAAATTACCGACAAAATGTGATTGAAAGTTGTTCAAAAGTTATCATTGGGAAGGAGGAAGAAATCTTTTCGCTACTCGTTTGTTTCGTTTGCTCTGGACATGTTTTGCTTGAAGATGTTCCAGGAACAGGAAAAACGATGTTATTACGCGCCTTTGCAAAAACAATTGGTGGTGATTTTAAAAGGATTCAATTCACCCCAGATTTATTACCTTCAGACTTAACAGGAATTCATTTTTTTAACCAAAAAATCACTGATTTCGAGTTTAGACCGGGTCCTTTATTTACAAATATTGTTTTAGCTGATGAAATAAACCGTGCGACACCTCGTACACAATCTAGCTTGCTTGAAGCGATGGAAGAGTTCCAAATAACAGTAGATGGGATAACTTTCCCTTTAGCTAATCCGTTTATGGTCATGGCAACCCAAAACCCATTAGAATCCTATGGTACGTTTCCATTACCAGATGCGCAAATGGATCGATTTTTTATGAGGATGTCGTTGGGATATATGACGCGTGCGCAAGAATTATCAGTTTTAAAAAGAGAATCAACTATCGATATTATCGAAAGTCTTGGGCAAGCTGTTGTGGAGGCTGATACTGATTATGTTCGTGGGGCTTTTACCGAGACAAAAGTAGCCGATGATGTGGCTGAGTATATGATGGATATTATTGAGGCAACCCGCAAGGATGGGAGCTTTGCTGTTGGGATTTCTACACGAGGTGCAAAGGCGCTTTATCGAGCATCACAAGCGTGTGCGGCGCTTAATGGACGTGATTATGTGTTGCCAGAGGATGTAAAATTTGTTGGACCACATGTTCTTGCACATCGATTAGCGATTGGTGGTAGTATTCGTACGGAAGATAGTATAGAGGCTGTTATTAAATTGATTAATAAGATTCCTGTCCCCCTTGAAGTGCGATAAGTGATAAGCTTTAAAATTTAAAGGGAGGTGCAAGCCACCGTTCTGGTGGTTGTTAGTATGACAATATTTATCATTATATTCATTGTAACCATTGGAGCTGTGCAGATTTGGTCAGAGAAAAAAGCGCTTAAAGGAATTAGCTATGATTATGGATTTAGTAAAAAAATAATCGAGATAGGTGAGACAACGGAGCTAATTAGTACAGTCACTAATGAATCACGTCGATTTGTTCCTTTTATTCGAATGGTAGAAACTATGCCAAAAGGAACACGTGCGCTTAATCGAAATGTTTTTATTCGTGAGGATATGTTGGGATTTGGTCATTTGATTTTTAACTCGTCGATTTATTTAATGGCGAGGAGTAAGTTGCAAAGAAAGCTAAAAGTAACCTTTGATAAGCGCGGCCGATATGTGTTTCGTGGTGCGGAACTGCGAGGTGGAGATTTTTTAGGCTTGACTGATAAGCGGAAAAAATTCTCAGAAATTCGTGAAGTTATTGTGTACCCAAAGCCCATCGAAGCGCCACATTTACAGGAAATTATGGGTGGCTTTCTGGGTGATGTTTCAGTACGACGTTTCATTATGGAGGATCCGATTTTAACGATAGGGTCACGAGAGTATACAGGTCGAGAGCCATTAAAGCAAATGTCTTGGAAACATACTGCCCGAACCAATCAAATGATGGTTAAGCAGTTTGATTACACAACAGAAATGGTTGTAACTGTCTTTCTTGATATTAGTGCTGTAAAGGGGAAAACACTCACACCTAACCAATTTGAGAATTGTTTTTCACTTACAAGAACAGTGTGTCAAGATCTTGAGCAAAAGAAAATCCCCTTTGAATTTATTTCTAATGCTATCGTCGAAGGGGGAAAGGTCGATCAAAAGCGATTAGTTCAAAATCTTGGTAAAGCACATTTGCGGTCAATTTTGGAAAAACTTGGTCGAGCTGGATATGGAACGACTGAATCTTACGAGTCTATGATCGGAAATTTAGTTTTGAATCAGGAAAAAAATCGCTCAACGGTTATTATTACGCCTCAGAGAGATGTTCATAAACAAAGCGTTGCAGAAAAATTGAGAAAAAAAACAACGGGCATATTAATCTTTATCTACGGGGAAGACTTCGAAGAAAGAGAAATGAGAAATGAGGAGGATTTCGCATGATATTTCCCAGCGGACTTAAACGAGTTTGTGATATTAGCTTTTATATGACCTTTGCGAGTATAGCAGGGAATCTTTTTGGTGGCGACAACTTGATTTCAACTTTGCCAATATTTGTTTTTTTCGCCTTCTTATCTGCTTTTCTTGCTCCTCGCGGACGTATTAAATACATTAGTGTTATACTATTATTCTTAGTTTTTGTAACAACCCCCTTTACGATAATTAATGTTGCAATTCTCATACCTGCTATCTTGTTCATGATACGGACATTTCCGAAACCAGATGAACAAGTGTCTCAATTTCATTATGCCGGTGTTTTCAAGCTCTTTTTGCTGATTTTTAGCTGGTTTGTTATCCTCACGATTGTTCTTGGTGGTGCGGCTCATATAGTTTTTGAATTGCCAAGTGATACATTGTTATTTGCCATCTCGTTTTTACTTAGTTCAATTGTTTTTATGCGTTTAGTGCGACATGATGAATCGGTTTTAACGCAGACTCAGTTTAAAATTATGAATACCATCTCGGTCGTTGGAATTATGGTTGGTGCTGTGCTGTTGAGTATGGATAGATTTTTGATATTTGCTGGTCGTATGATAAATTTTATTTTTTTGAATTTCTTGGCGCCAGTATTGGATTTTGTGATCTGGATTGTTCTTACAATTCTCCAATTTATTCTTAGAGCTATAAGGCTGGATATTATAGTCGGTGATACGCGTCACACTAGATTTCAACTAGCGATAGAGCTTCCAATGCCTTCAGCAGAGATGCAGGAGCTGTATGAGGAGGTTCAAGAAGGAAGTGGTTTGCCAAACATATTTACATTTATCATTGCTGTTCTGCTTATTTTTTTAGCAATTCAAGTTTTTAAAATGCTTACAAAGTTGAGACCTCCATTTTCAAGTGATCATGATGTTGAAGAAGAGCGGTTTTCATTGGATGATGAAGCGAGAAAGAAAAGGCGTTTTCGCCGACGTAATGAAAGTCAAGTTAGGGAAGTTTATCGAAGATTTTTAGTACTTTTAAAAAAGAAGGAAGTTAATGTCCCGCTGCATTTGACAAGTGATGAGATAGAAGATTTAGTCGTCGCTAAATTCGATTCCGAAAAGTCGAGTGATTTGAGAGATGAATATATTCGAGTTCGCTATCGCGAGGACACGTGTACTGACGATGATGTAAAGCGCATCAAAGGGTTGTATAAGGAAATTAAGGAGGAAATAGCGAGGTTTAAGTTGTAAATTCAACTTCTTCTTTTTTTTTTTTTTTAAATTTGGTATAATTTTAATATTATATTGTTATGTTAATGGGAGGGGTGGCATTATGGTTCTTGATCAGATGATTCTTGATGAATTGAAAAAAATTGATTTGAATGGAATTACAGTTTTGAGTGTTGTATGTGAGCCTGAAGCAATTCAGGTTGTTTTTGAGATGCCACCTGCTCAGGTAGAGTTTAGGGTGGGTAATGATTATCAATTTCAGATTTTATCGGTGACTTATAACAATGTGGTGTATAATGACCCTCGCTATTTAGCGCAGTTTCGTGATTTTGTGGTTGATGTAATGGTAAAGGTTAAGATGGTTGAGGCGAAAAAGCGTATTGAATTCGATGCATTGAAAAAGAAAAATGAAAACCTTGTCCAAGGTAGGTTGGAGGCACTTATTCTTCGTGAAGAAAGGATTAAGGAGCAAGAGCAACAGCTTGATTTGAAAGAACAGGAAATAAAAGAACGTGAGAAGCTACTTCATGATAGAGAGGATAAGATTGCTTTGCAGTGGCAAGAGGAACGGCTCAAGGAAGAGGCTTTAAAAAATCAAAACCGTGAAAGACTTAAAAAGATGTTAAGAGACAGTGTAAATAGGTTGTAAAGAGGTGTTGATTTAAAAGAATGAAGCATGAGATTGAAGAGATTTGGTTGTACAGAGGTGAATGAATTGGAACTTAAAAGGTTTGTTTTAGATGAACTTCTGAAGCTGGAGTTAAAAGGTGTTAAAGTTGTTGATTTTTCAATTGATTCATCTTCAACTAAATTTGTGATTGCAGTTGAACACTCTACTGTTAGTTTTGTTGTAAATGATGAGAATCAATTCCAAATACTATCAGTTGTGTATAATGAAAAAGAATATGTTAATGCTGATTATTTATCTCAGTTTAATGACTTTATTGCGGCTGTTGTAAGTATTCTTAAGCCTGTTGTAAAAGAAAAAGTTGATGAATATGCGAAACGATCTGATATGATTGAGTATCGTGAGGCGCGAGCGAAGTTAAAGGAAGAGCAACTTGAAAAGCGTGCTTTGACGATTCAAGCTCGTGAGCAATTATTAGAATTTCATGTGCAGGCGATTGATATTGAGAATCAAATTTTGGAAGATGAAAAAACAAATATTGATCCGGAACCTAATTGGCTTGTTATCGGGGGTGTTGCTGGCTTGGTGTTGTTGGTCGTGTTGATTTTAATTTTAATCTTGTGATAGGTTTTAAAAAAATTAGGATTTACTCTTGAAGGTCGTAAGCGACAAGCTGGTTACTTTGGTGGTAGGAAATATGATCGATTGAATTATGGTTTGTTGGTTGATGAATGGGATTGGGAGTAAAAAAATATTCAATATAAAAGTGGTGCGTTTTCACAAGTACCACGCCAGCCCAATGTATGCTATAATAAGTACATTGGATTTTTTGTTAGGAGTGAGATGATGGAATTTTCTAAACCGAAGGGGACGTATGATGTGTTGCCAGCTAAGTCTGGGAAGTGGCAGTTTGTTGAGGGGATTGTGCGTGAGGTTGCACGTGTTTATCATGCTCATGAGATTAGGACGCCGATTTTTGAATCGTCGGAGCTGTTCCATCGGGCAGCGGGTGAGACGAGTGATGTTGTGAGTAAGGAAACTTATGATTTTAAGGATCGTGACGGTCGCGGCATGACGCTCCGTCCGGAAGGGACTGCGGGTGTAGTGCGTAGTTTTATTGCACATAAGTTGTATGTTCAATCTGGTGCGCAGAAGTTGTTTTATATCGGACCAATGTTTCGTTATGAACAACCACAGAGGGGTCGCTATCGTCAGCATATTCAGTTTGGTGTGGAAATATTTGGTAGTGATTCACCGGCTACTGATGTTGAGATTATTTCGATGGCATGTTTGGTACTTGAGAAGCTAGGGCTAGATAAAAATGTTAATGTTAAGCTGAATTCTTTAGGAAGTGAGGCAAGCCGTGCTTTATATCGTGAGGCTTTAGTTGAGCATTTTAGTGCTTATAAGGAAGGTTTATGTGCTGATTGTCAGGTGCGTTTTGAGAAGAATCCTTTACGTATTTTGGATTGCAAAAAAGATGCTGGTAGTGAAGCGATGAAGTCTGCGCCTGCGATGATTGACTATTTAACTGAAGCGGATGCTGCTTATTTTAATGCAGTTAAAGCGGGACTTGATGCTGTAGGGATTGTTTATGAATATGATCGGAATTTAGTTCGTGGGTTTGATTATTATACGCATACGATTTTTGAGGTTCAAGCTGATATTCCTGGGTTTGGTGCGCAGACAACCCTTTGTGGTGGTGGTCGATACGATAAATTAGTTGAAGAGTTAGGTGGACCTGCTACGCCAGGAATTGGCTTTGGTATGGGGATTGAGCGGATATTGTCGGCTTTAGATGCTGTTGGGATTGAATATGGTGAAGATGTAGGCGTTGATTTATTTTTCTTGCCTATGGGAGAGGCTGCACGGATATTGGTCAATGATGTGATGCGTGTTCAACGGGCAGCTGGCGTATCATGTGAGGTAGATTTTTCTGATCGCAAGTTGAAAAATAGGTTTAAATTAGCTGATGATGTAGGGGCGAGGTATATTATTGTTGTTGGTGATAATGAAGTCGCAAGTCGCGAAATTAGTGTTAAAGATGCCAAGACTGGTGAGCAGACAGTTGTTGAAATAGGTGATTTAGTAAACTTTATAAATAGGAGGATGTAGTGATGGAGAAGCTTTATTTAAAGCAAGAAGTGCCCAAAATTAGAGGAGAAGTTATGTTTCTTGATTTTTATAAGAACGAGATTTACCGTGCGCGTGGGAGTTTCTTTCCTATGCCCCAGAAATGTTGTGGTGGTGCTTTACCCCCGATACCGCGAAAATATGAACTAATTGATGCTAACGATCAAGTTCTTGTAGAAATCTTGCGTACTTCAGCTCCTGTGATGCCAGAGTTTAAGGTTGTGGATTTAGTTGCTGGGGTTGAGATATGCAAAATCAAGAAAAAGTTTCGTATCAGTAAGCCGACTGTTGGAATAACAACAGCGCAAGGGGATTATTTGATTGATGGAAGTATCTGGCATCGTGAGTTTGATGTTTTTGATGAGCAAAGTAGAAAAATGATTAATATGCAAAAAAAGGAAATTTTCTGGGGTGATACTTATGAAATGACAACCGATACTGAGTTAATTGATGAGCACATTGCAGCAGGGATTATTTTAGCTATTGATTGTACTTATCATTCTGGTAATTGATGTATTTTTTGTCGTTGAATGATGCTAATGGAAGTTGTGCGTGGGTTATGTGCAGCTGATGTATCACATGTGAGATTGAAGTAGCAAGGTCGTAAAATTAGTGGAAGGTAGTGAGTGTTATGTTAGTTGTTACAACGCCCATTTTGGAAGGAAAAAAGATTGTTGAGTATAAAGGTCCTGTGTTTGCACAAGTTGCAGAAGGTGCTGGATTTGGTCGTGGATTAAGTGCAGCTCTTCGACAATTTGCTTCAGGTCGATCTTCAAGTCATGAAGAGATGATTATTAAAACAAGAGAAATAGCGATGGAAGAAATCGTGCGAGAAGCTGAAAGATTAGGTGCGAATGCGATTGTTGGATTAGTAATGGATTATGAAACAATGGGACAGGATGCAATTTTAATGTTTAAAGGCACAGGAACTGCTGTTGTGGTTGAGTAGGTAAATCAGTTTCGCGTAAATAGATCAGCTTCACATAGTCCACGCATAATATCAACAGTTATTATAAGCAGTATGATGAGGTATGTGATTTTATTTGTAGGAAGAGAGGTTGTTTTTCAAGATGAAAAGAACGCATAATAATGGTGAGTTAAGAATTGCTAATGTTGGGGAAGAGGTTTGTTTGAAGGGATGGGTGGCTAAAATACGCGATGCAGGTATTATGTTTATCGTTTTGCGTGATCGGTATGGGCTCACTCAGTTAACAATTAATCCTGCAACAGCTGATTCACAGGTTGGAGCTGTTGCAAAGGAATTAAGAAATGAGTATGTAATAGAGATTGTCGGTAAAGTTATCGAACGTGAAAGTAAAAATCCTAATATGCCGACTGGAGATATTGAGATTGAGGTTTCGGCAATGCATATATTATCGAAAGCTGAAACGACACCCTTGATTATTGCTGATGAAACGGATGCGTTAGAGGATACGCGTTTGAAGTATCGTTATTTAGATTTACGTCGTCCTGTGATGCAGAAGAATTTGGGGCTACGTCATAAAGTGTTATCTGCATTTCGTCATTTTCTAGATCAACGTGATTTTATTGAGATTGAAACGCCGTATTTAACGAAGGCGACACCTGAGGGAGCACGTGATTATTTGGTGCCAAGTCGTGTGCAATCAGGGGAGTTTTATGCTTTACCACAGTCGCCACAGATTTTTAAGCAGCTATTGATGGTATCTGGATTTGAGCGTTATTATCAAGTTGCTCGCTGTTTTCGTGATGAGGATTTGCGTGCTGACCGTCAGCCTGAATTTACGCAGCTTGATGTTGAGATGTCTTTTTTGACACAGGATGAAATTATGGCGATGGCGGAAGAGATGCTTAAAAAGATGATGAATGATGTTTTGGATGTGAAGATTGACTATAAATTTCCAGTGATGTCTTATGCTGAAGCAATGGATCGTTATGGGTCGGATAAGCCTGATACGCGTTTTGAGATGGAATTAATTGCGCTTAATGACATTGTAGCAACTTGCGGATTTGGTGTTTTTGCTGATACGGTTAAAAATGGTGGTATGGTTAAAGCGCTTAATGTTAAAGGTGCAGCTGAGAGTTTTTCTCGTAAAGATATTGATAGGTTAACTGATTTTGTTAAGAAGTATAAAGCGAAGGGTCTTGCGTGGGTTAAGGTCACGGAAGATGGATGGTCTGGTCCAATTGCAAAGTTCTTTAGTGAAGGGGATGTTGCCAGTGTTAGTAAGGCTGCTGATGCCGAAGCGGGAGACTTGTTATTGTTTGTTGCAGATAAGAAAGAAGTTGTAGAGAATAGCTTAGGAATGTTGCGTGTTAATTTAGGAAGGAAGTTAGGATTAGCTGATGATTCGAAATTCAATTTCTTATGGGTTGTAGATTGGCCGTTGTATGAGTATGATGATGATGCAGAGCGCTACTTTGCGGCACACCACCCATTTACGATGCCTGTAGAAGCAAATATTGCTACTTTTGATGTTAACCCTGGGGAAGCTTTAGCTCAAGCGTATGACGTTGTATTGAATGGTTATGAAGTTGCTGGGGGGTCGATTCGGATTTTTGACCCTGAAATTCAGGCTCGTATGTTTAAAACTTTGGGATTCTCGGAAGCCGATCAGCAAGAGCAATTTGGGTTTTTGATTGAAGCTTTAAAGTATGGGACTCCTCCTCATGGTGGGTTTGCTGTTGGATTTGATCGTTTGATTATGACGTTGATTAATACAGATAGCATTCGTGATGTTTTGGCATTTCCGAAGACAAACTCGGCTGCTTGTTTGATGACAGAGGCACCGGCGATTGCTAGTGATGAGCAGTTGGATGAATTGTCGATTGCTACGGTGAAGAACAGAGATGGATAGGATTTCGTTAGGAGTGAGACTAATGTCAAAAGAGTTTAATACAACCGGAACTTGTATACCAGAAGTACATTACATGGTTGATACTAGTAATAAATTGGCACAAATAAGAGAACTTATTGACCGAAAAAAATACTTTACTATTAATCGTGGTAGGCAGTATGGTAAGACAACGACACTCGCAGCACTGCGAAGGCTACTTGCAGCAGAATATACTGTCATCTCGACAAGTTTTCAAGGAGTGGGAAATGACAGTTTTGCCAATGAGGAAGCATTTTGTCAAACATTTCTACATCGTATTAAGAAACAATTACGCTTCTCTGGCGCAACGGAAGTATACAAAGATTGGGATCAAGATGTCCGAAATCTTGATGAATTAAGCGATCTTATCACTGAGCGATGCATAAATGAAAAGATAGTTCTTATGATTGATGAGGTTGATCAAGCTAGCGATTTCCGCACCTTTTTGCGCTTTTTAAGCATGTTGCGGGATAAGTTTTTATGGCGAAATGAAGGACTTGATGCGACATTCCATAGTGTTGTTTTAGCAGGTGTATATGATATTAAGAATATTAAGCTTAAAATGATTGATGATGGATTTTATCAGCCAGTAGAAGGCGAGCGGAAAATAGCTTCTCCGTGGAATATTGCGATTTCTTTTGATGTAGAAATGTCATTTTGTGCTGAAGAGATCGCTACTATGTTAGTTGCATATGAACGAGACTACCATACTGGCATGGATATTCAGGATATTTCAGAAGAGATTTATGGATATACTAATGGCTACCCCTTTTTGGTATCACAAGTTTGTAAACATATTCATGAAAAATTAGGTCGTGATTGGACGAGATTAGGCGTTTCAGAAGCAGTTAAGTTAATGATTGAAGATCCAGCACCAACGACACTATTTGATGATTTATTTAAGAATATGAAAAACAATGAGGAGCTATCCAACTTTTTGTATGATATATTGTTAGCAGGAAAAAAATATCGCTTTGCTCGCGGTATTGAAGTTATTGATATAGGGCTACGCTATGCGTTTATCAGTGTAATAAATCGAGAAATTCAAATTCACAATAAGATTTTTGAAGTTT
>Ga0123355_10008569_pt1 | contig 15445 bp, 17 predicted proteins | sample TergutEmb28metaG_3_FD_89872 | JGI IMG/M metagenome (GOLD analysis project Ga0123355, IMG submission 89872) | Embiratermes neotenicus P1 segment gut microbial communities from Petit-Saut dam, French Guiana - Emb289 P1 | ecosystem: Host-associated > Arthropoda: Insects > Digestive system > Gut ... | reverse complement strand
GAGGGAAGGGGGGGGGGGGGGGGGGGGGGGGGGGGGGGGGGGGGGGGGGGGGGGGGGGGGGGGGGGGGGGGTGCATATAGGGTTTTGGTGGGAAACGTGAAACAGACCACAGGGAGGACCTAGGCATAGAGGGGAAGAAAATCTTCAAATGAAACTTCAAGGAATACAATGAAAGGGAATGTACTGGATTAATCTGACTCAGGATAAAGACAAGTGGTGGATTTTGTGAACATGGTAATGAAGCTTTTGGTTCTGTATAATGCAAGATATTTATTGACTAGCTGAGGAACTATCAGTTTTTCAAGAAGAGCTGTGCTCCCTGGAGTTAGACCAGCAAAATATGGACTAATAAACACAATATACCACATTGCAACATAAATAGAATTTTTAACACAGTATTTTCATTGTGCATGTAGAAAACTTACCCTGAAGATAGAACATGCAACATTTACATTGTCTGGATCATACATGTGAATGTGTGAATTAGGAATCGTGGATCCTCGGTAGTATGTGACCATCTCATATTTTGGCATGATCTCTGTTGATTTATTCTTCCTAGTAAGAGTAGCCATAATTGTGCCTGTCGAGGAAGCACAGATATCACAAACAGCATGAACACATCCACACTTAGACCAAAGACTGTGAATCTTAACAAATATAATGTGAAACATAAGGTACAATATACATAAACAAGTAGCAGTTCCAAAAGCATCACATTACTGTATTTACCCGAATATGGGGACATTTTTCCTCATTTCTCATTTGAAAAACTGAGCAAGGGATTCACCATATAATTGCACATTAAGTTAAAAACATCAGACATCTTGTATTTAGGTAAATACAGTACATTACGATGCAGTGTGCTTTTTGGTTTTTGTATGAGGATAAACAAAACCTGTAGGCTCATCATTAGCTGTAATCTGTTCTGAATACGGAGATGTTACTTCCTTTTCCACCAACAGGTGGTGCTGAATTACCACATATTTCATGCTGTCTAAGCTGCTGCTCTGCTTTATAAAATGGCCAGGCTAAAGCAACTGCATTTGTAAACATGTCCACGTTAATTCAAAACTTTTCATCATTTGAGGTTCTCACACCAGTTTTGCTGAAGGCTGAAGACTTCTGGGATGTGTCACTGTGTTCTCAGGTCAGTAAACTCTAAAGATGAACATATTGTGACCCTTCAACATGTCCGTGAGCTATTTGCCCAACAACATTCAGCCATGTGCCAGAAGACTTGCATCTTCAGTTCAAAACTGTTAACTTCCTGGACATTAAAGGAATCTTTACATGGTTTTAAAATGAAGTTCACAGTCATACTATCTCATAATAACCAACATGATTTAAGTCACTGTAAAGTGTTACATTTCTGTGTTTAGGTACAAACAGTTGCTAGAACTGTCTATGTATTCCAGTACAGAAGCATTTCCAAATCATTTGCTCTTAAGATTTAGATGGAATCTTGAGTAGGAAATGCACACAATAATATGGGCTAAGATGTAATTTTCAAAGTAAAAACAAAACTGCACAACAAGAATAATGCCGGCAAACATGAAATATTTCAAAATCCACATACTGCATGTAAACTAACTTAAACATTTTGACCTTGACAGTGGTGGTGCAGGGGAAAATCAGACCATCAGATATTCAAGAGTAGTAACTACTGTAGTGCACTTATGTCTTGTGTGTGGGCAACTTAACCCTTAGCCTACTAATGTCGTATATATATGGAGCTCCTAGTAAAGCCAGAAATGCTAACGTCGTATATATATGGACCTACGTTTGGCAGCACTGAAAGCCATCTCTTTCTATTTGCCGCACAATGTTTCAACAATGAATCGATGCAGAGTGGTTTTCGGTGTCACAGTTGTGTGTAAAAAATTTGCCAGCTAGCAAGGTTACCCTAATTAGCCACGAATGCATAAGTGTCATAAGTCTTGAAAGCGTATTGCACAGTTAGTTCAGCCTTGCATTTAGTTAGTGGAATGGAATGTTGGGTCATAAAACTATGTTATTTTAGCAAGAGGCAGCTGAGTAGCAGCTTGGTAACCGTTGTTAGGTAGGGGAAAGGGCATTTTCCCCCACTCCCTTGCAGATGTTGCGACGTATGTCAGTCAAATTTTGTTGTTTCACCCAGCAGTGGTACTAAATTTCGTAAATGGAAAGTGAGATTTCTCGTGTGAAACGGGCTCGTCTGCTGTCTCAGAATCAAATATGAGAAATCGTAATGGATTCAGACAGTGATGAGGAGAAATATTATGCTTCTGAGGACATGAAGAATGACGAGCCATGCCCACCTTCGCAACAGTCTTCAATATCAGAGACTCCAAGCCCAGATTTTTCTGCCAGAAACTCTGAAGATGAGGATGATGTTTGTAATGTGGAAGGTGAACAGTCGCAACCCTGCCTGTGGACCCTGCCCCCTCAACCCCAAAGGCGTGGTGTTCACACCTTTACTGGGGCTCCCAACGGGAAAAGCAGGGAAGCTGCACATGTAACGAGTGAGTCCACTCCACTTAGCGTTCTGCTGCTGTTCTTCATGGAAACTATTACTTTGCTGGTTGTGGAGACAAATCGCTACTATCACCAGTTCTTAGAAAATTCTGACGATGGACATTCTCCCGAACATGAGGTGACAGAAGCGGAAATGTTTGCATTTTTGGCTCTGACATTACAGATGGGACATACAGTTCAAGGCAGACTGGAGGACTACTGGACAAAAATGGAACAGATTCGCACTCCATTCTATATACAAATGATGGCACATACTAGATACTATCACATACTACGCTTTCTACATTTCACGGACAATAATAGGAATGGAGTTGACAGAACAGATGACAGACTGTGGAAAATACACGACTTGTTTGAAATTATAAGAACGAACTTTTCAAAATTTTACAACCCTTCCGAATATTTGGCAGTAGATGAAGTCATTGTGAAATTCAAGGGAAGGATAGTTTTCAAGCAGTACATCCCGCAAAAACGCAAACGTTTCGGCATCAAAATGTTCAAACTGTGTGACTCTACAGGATATACATATGATATGAATGTTTACCTCGGTAAAGATAGACAAAGGGCGGCACAACACCTGATAGCAACACACAATACAATGGCTAATTTGACAAGGGGTGTAGAAGGATTTGGCCATAAACTGTACGTGGACAACTTTTTTTCCTCCCCTGACCTATATGACAACTGGCACAGAAGAAAATTTTCTGTTGTGGGATGGTTAGGCTACATAGAAAGGGCATGCCCAAGGACGTCAAACCCAAGACACTGAGACTGAAACGTGGTGACATTCGAGTAAGGACCAGGGGTGACTTGATGACTGTGGTGTGGAAAGACAAGAGAGACGTGTGCCTCCTGACAAACATTCACGATCCACCCAGAGAAGGCAATTATCGCGATGAATAAGGGAATGCAATAAAGCTGGCAATTGTGGCAGATTATAACCGTCACATGGGGCACGCTGACAACTCGGATAGGTGGGCCAATAGTTACACGGCCAGCCACCGAACATGGAAGTGGACAAAAAAGCTCTTTTTCCACCTGTTAGACCTGGCCATTGTCAACAGTTACATCCTTTTATCTTCGTGTGGTGGAAAGAAAATTTCACACAGAGATTTTCACCTCACCCTTATCAGACAGATGCTGGCACGGCCTGGGCATGAGCCACGACCATCCATGCCTGTGGGAAGACCAGCCCCAGCTTCTGCTAACATCAGAAGAATGGACACACATCACAATAAGCACTGGCCTAGCCGCAACTCTAAGCAGCGGCGTTGTCGTGTGTGTTCAGTGAGGGGCGTGACGCGAACCATGCTATTCAAATGTGTCAAGTGTGACGTGGCGCTTTGTGTGGACCGAAGTTGTTTTCAAGATTACCACACAAAAAACCACTTATAAGACATCTTTTCGTTCGTTCTCTGTGCAAACTGTTGGAGCCTCGACCACAATGTAAGTAAAAGAACATGAATATTTACAACTTTTTCAGAAACATATGTTCTCCAATACACAATAAGGATATTACAACATTTTTAAGGCATCCTGAGCAATGTCTGATTCCTTCCCCACGAATTGCTTTTTGTTTCACAAATCTATCTTGATTAGTTCTCGAAATATTCAAGTTTTTCAAAAAGCATGCACAAAATTTAAATACCCCCCAGAATAATTTGGCGGGCTGGGATTTACAGATGGGATTTAATATGGTACGCTACAGGTTAATACGTTTATTTTCTGATCTGTTCTGATGATCAGTAGAAAGGACAGATTAGGGGTAACAGAAACTTATGTTTCTGACAGCATCTATATGTATTCTGCACAAGGGACCCAGCCACATGTCAAGATCAAAGCTGTTATCATAAGTCAAAGACAATGCATGTTCAATTCCACTGTGTGTGCTTATATGCTTTGGAACAATTTGCGACACTCTTCTGTAAAGAAACTTAATCTGTAAGGGCCAAGTGTGGATGGTTGTTGAAGAATTTACCAATTTACCTTCAGGTGATCTTTCATGAGAGTTGAAGTAGTTATGTGCAAACTCAACAATGTCATGGTAAGTATCATCTAGTGCTGCAGTGGCAGCTTCTTTGTCTTGCAGCTCCTCCAGTTCTTGCAATTTCTTTTCCACACGGAACTTTCTTCTTTGTTCTCTCTCGGGTTCATCATGCCCATTGTATCGCCAGGAATATGATGACTGAACACCCTGAAAATGGTGTATGATTCATAACAAGAGATATATTTTAAGTGAAGTAAGTCGGTGGAAAAGAAGGTAATAAGAGATACATGGTATGGAGGATGACAATGAGGCAATGAGAGAAACAGTGTCTGATGCTAATCTCAAGCAGTTTCATTTGCTGAAGGAAAGGGATAGGCAGGAATTATATCTCACCTCCTCTCCTCTTTGATTCTTACCTACTCCATCACACTGACAAAACATTTCTTGAGGATTCCAGTCTTCTGGGATGTGACACTGTGTTGCTAGGAGTGGTTACAAACATTTTAACAGACTGTAGTGACTTCATCTTCAGACATAATCAGTACATGCTAAATGAAGTGATTACCCCTTAGAATGAAGGCAACACAATCTGTCTAGATGCTTGGACCACTCACTCAATGACACAGCAATCACATCACTCAAGACATGAATCTTCTACAACAGCGCAGTCAGAACATCCCTTTTCAGGGCCACTGCCTCCAACTGACTCACTTGGTACCCTCATTAGAAAAGCAACTGCCTAGAAAATGCTCCCACCTCTCTACAGTAATGACAAGAAAACTTGCTGGCTGACCTCTAATATAGCTGCAGTCAGCACAGCATGGCCACTGCTATACTCACCTTCAAAAAACGAGACAGCATTATACCTGTTTCAACAACACTTACTCTGCAAGAAATACATTTGCAGCTTTGGTCATTATGGACACTTCTCAAACAGTATATGTTTGGTGGTACGTGCACAGTGCTTCGCCTCTTACCACCCTGCCTCTTCAACCCTGCACACACCACCTGCTACCTATCACACCATGTTACACAGCACTAGATCTCTGTGTTCTGCTACTAAGATGGTATCATTACTTCTACTATCACTGTTAGCAGCAGCTTCACTATCAGTATAATCACAGACATTTTCATCCTGACTATTGTTACTATTTTGAACTATCTCCATTAGCTGCATGACAAGAGTAATTAATTCGTCACAGTCCTGCAACTTCACAGCAATTTCAGTAAGTTCAGAAATACTGGAAATAATATGAGTCAAAATGACCAGTATATTTATGTCTTCACAGTAAGTCGTTTAGCCACAGAGGTGACCAAATGACAGAAAAAATTACATGGGTGATGAATGCACAATGGGACATTACACAGCGCAAGGTTTGTCATTATTTCTTCTACCACAGGCCCTATACAAAGTCTTACAAACTCTGAGGACCCCTCCCAAAAAATGATGGCAACTTAAAGAACCCCTATGCAGAACTTTCAGTAACATATAACCTTGAGCCACTGGATTTAAATGCCAAGTGCATTTCATGCCAGTTGAAGTTTCCTTTCTTAGCTGGACATTTAAGTTCCCATGCTTTGCTCTTTGCCATTACTTTTAGAGACCAGCATATAGTTGCATATAATGATAGATGTTAAAGCTGGAATATTTAAATACAATAAATAAACTTGTACTATCAAAATCTACTGGGTATAAATATCTACATGTCCCCTGAGGCATATCTCACAGACTAGTGGCTGAGAAATGCTGGTGTAATGTGTAACAATGTGCCATTACCAGTCCTCTGTGTTTCAATATTTTACCTGACTCAGTAAAGTGATGTACTAACCGCAGAAAGAGATGACCCTCGGGAATTGGGTCGACTGTGACGTGGAGAACTGCAGCTAGGTGAACCCGGCCTTGGCCTTGGACCAGGAACACCATCTGCAATATGGTTGTGGTTTCCCCTCTGTATCCTCTCCACTCCAGGACTTTTAGGACGCAGCTTATGGGGCGGCCCAGGTGTAGGTAGTGGAGGTGGTGATGAACTACAGACGTCTGCACCTCCCCCTTCATCCCGTGGCAGCACAGACTCATAGATAGGCTCTGATGTAGTGTTCTGTGGAGGACTTGTATCATTGGCACATACAGGAACACCACCAGGGCCCGCAGGAGGTGGTGGAGGTGGCTCTGTTGGTTCTGGAAGTGAAGGAAGCCCCAGACACTTGGCACCACCATTGTTTCTCTGTGCTTGTGTCTGCAAATCCAGACTGCATGGTGCAGCAAGATTGTGAGAGTTTGCAAGAGCCTCACACTCCTGCTGGATCACAATTTCAAGCTGCAAACAAATTATACTATAATGTTTCCATGTTCCCATGACAATTCTTGACTAACTAAAGGTCTTCTTTTGGTTCTCTGTACTACACAGTAGTGAAATGATCTGATATACTGGAAGAAAATACTGCCCCCATCTTGAAGGTAGTCTAATGCCTCTTCCCATCTTCCATAGCTGACTGGCCAAACCCCTAAACTTGTCCTTTCTGAGTGACACATTTTCTTCCTCTGTAACACTTCAGCAACCATCTAGAATAGTTCAGTCCCAGTGAAGATGGTGACAGTATGTTCCTCCAAGACATCAAACGCTTAACCACTACACGATGCAGAAACCCAAAAGAACTTGAGGCTACTGTAGTACATTCATGGACATAGGCAGGCTAAGGGCTCTTTTAAAAAACCCTTTCATAACAGAGCTGCAGAATTACTCAACAGGAGTAGAAATCAGCCAAGAATGACAGGACTGTCAAAAGGGCACTATCATTCAAAAGGACATTTATTTAATCTGGGCTGGTAGACAGTTCCATGTGTGGCAGATGCGAACAGGCATCTGAAATGGCCTCACATGTTCTTTATGAAAGTGAGGCTTTGCACCTGGACCATCACTTGTTGAAATCAGGTGACTCTGCTCACATCTCCATCAGCAAGGTTTGCACTTTGTTCAGAGGGCGGAGCTGCTGCATGCACAAGACAAGGGTTGTTCAAAAGATTGGAAAGACTCAAGATGCAAGAGTCACTGCCATTCTATTCTATTCTACTCTATTCTATTCTGGAACTACTACAATTCCAAACAAAATGTCATCATGGTCCTCAGCTACAGTTAACCAGGCTATATTGCTGGGACACTGATGATCCATGTGGGATGGGCTTCTTGTCCTGCTACCATGCTATGCTCTGAACTGGTACCTGTGCTTGGTTTACTTGGAAGACACCTTTCAAATCACTGCTGGTGTACAAACTATCCAGTATGACATGGTTCTTGCATTTCCTCCCAGTGCCTGCAGTCCTGCCATACTCAGCAATTGAAGAAGTCTCATTTACAGTGGAATCACCATCAAGCAAACCCCATGAACAACACTTTCCAGGACAGTTAGTGTCCTAGATTTTAAGGTCGTATGAATTTTAGGATTGACATACTATCAAGTTTGGGCAAACTTTAATCACACCCTCCTACATTTAGTCCATAATGTTTTCATCTCTCTCCCTCCTTCATATCCCCCATTCTCTCTCTCTCTCTCTCTCTCTCGCTCTCTGACACATAAACAGACATCCACAAATGGACCAAAAACACAAAGTTCACCTTATTACAAATAGAACAGTAGATAAGTAGGAAAATATAACACTAATGACCAATTAATCTATTTAAATGATATTAACATGCAGTTTCTGTGCTATGCTTAAAGACTTTCTGCTCTCTGTCCTTCATTTTATCATTACCAACACCAATACACTTACAGGCTGTGAGAAACAAAAACTCCCCAAGATTTAATAACACAGATGTAAGACCAAGAAAAAAACAGCTTCATATTATTGCTTTGAAAAGGATGAGACAGGCTGTGATAATGCTGCTACTGCACAGACTGCTCAGAAAGGCTGTGATGTTCTGTGCATTCAAGAAGATTCAGGAACTGATGACAGGAAAGAAGAGAAACCAGAAGAATTATTAATTTGCAAGAGGCAGAAGATCACATCAGCAAAAATAGGCTCAGAAATTGCAAAAGAGGTATTAATTTGTACCTCTTGTATAAGCAAAAGCTGGTAAATCAATTGCAGGTACAACACACTTTACCATATTGGCACATAATTATCCAACTACATACCTCCACATCCAAATCTTCAACCAGTTCATTCATTCTCTCTCCAATTTCATCTATGATCTGATTACGATTAGGTTGTACTTCTGATAGAAATGCAAACAGGTTGTCCAAATCGACAGAGTCACCTGCTTGTTCGGTGACAGCAAGCTTTGAATTGAGTTGCTCTGCCATCTGTGAAAGGGCTGCTATTTCCTGCTGGGCAGCCCTGCATGACAGAATACGAATACATTTTTAAATAAACTCCTTACTTCATTAGATAAAAATTTTGATATTCAAAATCACAAATTCATAGCAAGACACCATTTAGAATCCAGTTTTCAACATTAAGGACTGAAACCACATCTAAATGGACCATTATACAATATAAAGAGCCATTTTAAATTCAGAAAATAATAAGTTATTCCAACAGCAATGTGCAAACAGATTATGGTCTTCTGGGATGTGACACTGCATAATGTTATCAAAGGATATGACGAATGTTCTACAGAAAAGTGCTGCCTCCTTGAGCAGGGTCAAAGTGAATACAGTGCAAATGTGGTATGTTATAGGCAGGTTATAACAGTGGTACTCAGGAGATGGCACAGAGAAATAATGCGACCCAGACTGATACCATCTATTTTGACCCTGTAAACTTAAAGAACATGCTGCTACAGTATGTTAAAAGACTACACATCATTACAACCCCAGTGGCTATAGATAACAAACATTCATACAAACTACTGTAAAAAACCAGCACACATTTTAATTTCCTTAAAGTTGTACATTAACTCCTTCCTCTTCTACTCAGTTAACCCTCTAAAACCTAAAGTTTATCTGTAAATTTAAAAATGCAAGTTCCTACACAGAAATCCACAGTACCATAACTGTGCAGACCAGCAGCTAATACTGTTCAGGGAAATATTGTTTGTTCTGAGAGTGTGAATTACAATCTATAAGAAAAATGCACAGCTTTTTTTATGTTAAGGCAGGTGGTATATGTATAGTAAGTAACCACTGTGCTTTAAAGGGTTAACATCATCTTACTGTTATAATGTTTAAAAAATGGTACGTATAATGAATTTCTAATACAATGAAAATGCATTACTAAATTCGCATGTTTCCGGCCCTGGCTACCACCTCCACCACACATGTGGTAAAGACCTTGGGGAATATCCCACAGTGGTTTTATGTTAAACTCTAAATACGTGTATTATGACACCACTGGAACATTGCGATTGACACTGAATGACTGACTGACTGAGTGAGTGAGTGAGTGAGTGAGTGAGCAAGCAAGCAAACGAGTCAGTCAGCAAGTGTAAATGAATATGAAAGGACATACAAGGGTGCAGTTGTGACACAGTCAGGACAGAAAGTACACAAGCACAGTGCTAATACCTTACATTTCCTGATGCAGGGCCACTACAGTCAATATCTTTAAGAACAGTGATAATGAAAAGATTAAACTTAAGGGCAAAAAGGCTACAAATAATATACATAAATCTGAACAGGACCATAATCCTGCAATATGCTCAACCATATTTTATGTCAGTTTTTGGAAAGATGACAAATTCAATTGCAATATGTAAGATAGACTGTCTTTCAAGTTACTTACCCCCTGTCCATTCCTACTAGACCATAATATTGCATGCTTGAAAGAAAATTAAGTTTTTAGTTATGTGGGACACAGCATATGTGCAATTACAGTAATGTCAGATAATGTACAGCTTAGGAAAGAACTTTATCCTCTGGTCTTTAAATGGGTCTATAGAAGTACTATACCACTATTAATATAATAATAATAATAATAATAATAATAATAATAGTTATTGGTGGTGGTGGTGGTGGCGGCGGTGGCTTGGTGGCAGTGGCAGTGGCTTGGTGGTGGCGGTGGTGGTGGCAGCAGTGGTGGTGGTGGTGGTGGTGACAACTATGTGACAAGAACAAGAAGGAAGTGGAGGAGGGAAAGGATAAGTGCATGTGAAGCATGTTGGGATGATAAATATCAAAAAAAGTGACAGAGACATGTGGCTCATTGATCTATCCACGCATTCTCTAAAATTCTATAACAAATCAGCCTTTACACTGTAGACATGTTTTTATTTAATTATTTTCTCAATCACATAGGAGATTTGTGATGGTGATAGATGTTACAACTGAGGAGAAGCATGCTGCAACCATAACCAAGGAAGTTACCCTTAAAATGGGAGCAGCAGGTTTCCTTGAAACACAGATATCCATCTACAAAACCACATGGCACTACCTTCCTAAAGCCATATTCTTGCATTTAAAGTAAACAGGCATAATGGCAGTTTTAGAAACATGAATTTAAAACATGTCTTGTTGAAGGCTCTTTTAGTTCATAACACTTAGAAATGCAAGTTTAATAACTGTGTGCTCATAAAGTTGCACAGTACCAGATACTGTACAGCCTGAAACTGCTTCCTTCCACCCTCACTTCTAATCAACACACTACTGTCCATATGACATTACATAACCACTACATAAACACAGTACATTTTTAAACAATGAGGTAATTCATGCTCTGATGCCAAAACTTTATTCTGACTTTGATGTCCACATGTCACATGTGTAGCAATGGTGCAGATCAGACCTTCACATACTCACAACGAACATTTAAGCATCTATTGCACCATGGCACCAAGGCTTGAATCCTGGCAAAGAAAAAAATTGGTGTCAAGTGTCTGTAGCCGGGAGGTGACAGCACGCTTCATGTTGGAATAAGTCACAAATTGCTTACCAGCCCAGTGTTCTTAAGTGGTCCAAAGAGATAGAAATCACTACATGAGAGATTACAACTGCATGGAAGGCAGTCCACAAACTCCCAGCAATTGTGCCATAGCAAGTCACAAGTCATAAATCTGGTTGGCAATAACCAGGCCCAGTCACTTCCATCCATTTGGATGCCTTCAGAAGCAGTTGACTGGCAAGTGGTTTGTAACAGATGTCAATGTGAAGCAAGCTGCCACTTAGACACTTGACAATGACCTTTTCTACACCATGATACAAGCCTTGGTTATGTAGTTGAACAAATGCTTAAATGTCAGTGGTAACTGTGGAAGTCTGATGTGTTCCATCTGCCATCTATGTTCCATGCACATATGGAAGTCCGTATAAAATTCTCAGAATCTAAATGTTTTTTACCTTATTTTTTGGGAACCTCCTTGTAACTGCAATGAGAATCAACCACTTGTAATGAGTCTATAGCAGCAACAGCCTTACAAAAAACAAAACAAAAGTAACATTTTCTAACCTTTCGCTATCCTCAAGGGCCTTCCTGTCATCCTCTGCCTGCTGTTTTTCTAACTCAAGTTCTCGTAGTCTGCGCTCCTCTTCAAGCTTTTCTCGTTTACGCATTTCTTCTTCTACACGGCGCATCTCACGCAATGCTGCAGCTACCTGTATCACAACAAAAACAACATTAAATTGCCTTACTAATCTTCCCTAAAATCTTTATTGAATATTATGTTCTTCTGGGATATGATGCTATTTTAATTGGTAATTTTTTACCAACAATTTGGAGGATCTTGCTGTCGCCACATTCATGGCAGTCAAAAAATAATTATTTTTTTTTCAATATCCTGGTATAAGGTTCCTCCAAATCACTGGCTACAGACTATCTATTTATCTTTTTTCCAGTTGTCCAGCAGTTGCTGGTTTTGAGTTGCCATAATTGCCAGTTTATCATGTTGTCAGGTGTTAAATTCCTCTGCTTCATAACCCTCTCCACTTCCTTTTCCCACTTCACTTCAGGTCATCCTCATCTTCATCTTCCAGTGTGGTAACAAACTACCAATCAATATGTTTTCACATCTCAGAAGACTGTAATCTTTATCATTAATGCTGTGAAAACTCAGAATCACAAAAGATCCTTATTCAGACAATTCTGATGATAAAACATGCAGTGAGGATCATCTACAGTTGGGCTTAAAATTACAGCACTCAGACAATTTTGCACACAGTTAATCTGCCTACCTATGACATGGGTTCACACAGCATCCAGTAATGTACATTTTCCTACTAACATCTAAGAGAAAGCATTTGTATTTCTCAAAATAGGAAACTTAATCCTTTACGGAACTGAACACTTGTGAGTTTTGTGGATTTCACAACAGGGGTTTCTGGTCGTCTGTGATATAATACTGCACTGTCTAGATGAGTGGCTCCCAACATTTCAAAGGTACCTACTGCCTTCATCTGTAAGTGTCAAGATGTTTGAGTGTTAGGTCCCAGAGAACCAGAATCTTCAAATGAAAATGTAATTACAAAACCTCACACATCACAAATAGTGTTTCTTATTAACATAATTCTTCTGACCAAAGAAATGCACAGCATCTCCTCTATTAGATCAAAATTCATGGCATCCTGTGTGTTAGATTGAATTCATATAATTTTGAACCAAACTGCAATAATCTTTAGAAGGAAACCTCCTTGTTCTAAGAGGACTAAAAACAGATGCAAGCAAATGTGTTAGCAAGTACTTTAACTCTTTGAACTCAGTGATGTGTGTTGGTGTGTGGAGTGCTTGCTCAGATGATTCCAGATGGTGGTACCAGTAACACTCCAAGTCTCACCTCTCTTGCAAAGACACCACGAAGATGTGACTGAATGATTATGGCCGCTCTACGCTGCCGAAGGAACAGAAGACGCTGCTTCCAGCCACGATATGCATGCTGTATTCGCAAAGCCGCTCGACGAGTTCGGAGGAATTCTGAAATGTGTCCACCTCAACTAAAAACAACTACAGGTTCACACATAATCCAGCCACACATTTTGACCAAGTAGCAAAAATCACATCACAACAATCATGGTACACTAGATATACTTATTTTTGGAGGAAAAAATCCTAAGTATTTGCACCAATGCCTGTGCTATAAGAACGTGGTTTTTTTGTAGATGTCAAGAACTGATATGTAAGCTACTTGCTTCTAATACAAATTCCATGCATACCAGCTGAAAATGAAGACTTACCTATCCTCACAATGTACCCTCGCCAGAACTTTTGGATTTGTATTGCCTTGGCTTGAACTACCTGATAGCGCCCATCTTCCAGCGGTTCATGCACACAGCTCCGCATGAACACTTTTGTTTTGCCAATTTGCCATGCTGTACTGGAAATTCCCTGTTCCTTTATTAGTGTTCTGAAATTAATTAATTAATCAATTAATTAATTAAGATGATATAAATTCCTTCTGTTTACCTTGTTCAGTTTATCTTAGCTTTTTCTTTTATAATACTGTAAATGAACTGATAAAAGTAATAAGTTATAGCCGATCTTTCTTAATATAGTTGTTTCTTAGGATTGCTGGCATCACTTACGGATAGTTCACGGCATGCATTGTAAGTTAATCTGTCGGCGTATATTTGGGACCATTGGTAATTGGAAGGAGGGGAGAGATTTAAATGAGAAAACGTTACGAGCTGATAACAGACGCTAGCAGTCCAGTAAGGAAGCCAATCGCGTACGAGTGTGGTACGTAGGAGTACAGAAAAGTGACTGTGTCAGTTACCTCGAAATGATCTAGTTGTTTTACTGGATACAGTGCTCCATTATTTCATATCAAGAATAAACTGAGTAATAAAAAAAAATAATTAAAACTATATTTGATTCAGGGAACCACATCTGTTTCCTGAAAGAGGATCACCTACCAGACTCAGCGCATCGGGACAACAAAGTCACGAAGGGTGATCGTGTAGAGAAGTGGCGACCAATGTTTGGGCACAAAATGGTGGTAAATCGGATCACTCAACATGAACGACCACGACTGAGGACCAGCCTACAATCAGCGACACCAGCAGACTACAGCCACCAAATCACCAACAGTTGTGCAGTGTAGTGTCACATAGGTTACATAAATAGTGTGTAATTAAATACAGTGAGGTGCAGTAGTGGTGGATATCACACGCCAACGAATAGACATCAACCAAAGAGGTCAGTAGAAAATAAGTTAAAGTTAGGCAAAAATGGATACCCATCATTTGCGAAACAAAACATTAGAAGTGACTAACAGTGATGTGCGGGATTCTGCTACTGTAATAGGTGGAGATACTCCAAGTATATTCATAGTAGCTAACAATGACAATGATAGTCATGGGTCAGCCCAGATACAGGACGTTAGCCGATGTTTTAAGTACTTTGAATGATATTCAAAGTCAAAACGCAAAAGCAAATGAAGAATTAGGTGCTAAACTAATGGCAGAAAATCAGAAATTAGCGGATAGACTAACCGAACAATTACAGCACGAAATAACTAAAGTAACAGAGGCTATCTGTCAGTTGAGAGAAGAAACAAGACATGAAATACAATCAATTAGGGACGATATTAATAAACTATCAACTAGTGTTGATGAGAGAGTATCAAGACACATTAACAGCACCAAAGAGCAACACAACATCTTGCGTAAGGAAATGAACACTGAGCTAAACATGGCAAAGCAAGAAATAAATACGTTTACACAAGACGTAAACAAAAGCAATCAGGAAGTGCGAGACAGTTTCTGTCAGTCAGAGCTAGCTAATTCACAGAAGTCTGCTGAACTAGACACAGAGGTAGCAGAGCTGAGGGAGCAGATAGCTAGGGTAGCAAATAATACAAGCATACAGCCTAATGATTCTACTTTATCTGATGTAAGTCAGGTGCAGCCAGGTCAACCCGGCAAGAATGCAGTCAGTGAAACTTGCGCATCTAACTCATCGTGTATGATTGAAAGTGTAGAGATAGGATGTTCACATGGAATGAATGGAAATGTACTAATGGTAGTGTTTGTTCAATGACACCTACAAATGTGTCAGTGCCAACTATTGGAGGGCAGATT
>Ga0123355_10008568_pt1 | contig 15446 bp, 13 predicted proteins | sample TergutEmb28metaG_3_FD_89872 | JGI IMG/M metagenome (GOLD analysis project Ga0123355, IMG submission 89872) | Embiratermes neotenicus P1 segment gut microbial communities from Petit-Saut dam, French Guiana - Emb289 P1 | ecosystem: Host-associated > Arthropoda: Insects > Digestive system > Gut ... | reverse complement strand
TAAAATAATAGTTTTAGAAAAAGGCAGAATGGTAGGCATAGGTACTCACAAAGAATTATTAAAAGATAACAAAGTATATAAAGAGATAGCTCTATCACAATTAACGGAGGAGGAATTAAAGGTAGGATAAAATAATTTAGTGTTAATAAAGAACACAAAAACATGGTTTACTGGATTGCTTCGCCCAAATATTTGGTTTGTTACCTAATTTACTGTGGCTCGCAAAGACGAAAACAAAACAAAGCGATTTCGTCTTTGCGAACCACAGTAAACTTGATACTAAGCTAAGAAAATAGGCGAAGCAATCCAGTAATTCAGATGTGTTATACAGCACTCGTAGAGGCGGGCATTTGCCACTCGAAAAACTTAATCAAATCCTATAAAAATATTATGTTAAACGAAGAAGTAATAGAAATAGAAGAAGAAAATAAAATAAAAACCAAAGAGGAATTACTCGCCGAAAAATTAGAGGCTAGGAAAAATTTTTCCAAAGGTGTAAAAAATCTACTTAAATATATGGGCAAATTTTGGCCTATGCTTGTAGTGGCTATCTTCTTTACATTAGCGGCGGCGGCGGCAATGGTGTTTTCACCGATGTGGATACAAAAGCTAACCGATGAAATTGCTATACCGTATGCTATGCATCGATATATGTTGGAGACATACGACATATCTGTTCTGTTTATAATTGATTTAGAGCAAATTTTTAGGTATGGTATAATCTATCTTACTTTTATTGTAATTAGCGCTGTGCTGGATTATATTCAGTCGCTTATAATGGTGCGTGTAAACAATAAAGTAGCTATGGATTTAAGGGCAAAAATCAGTAAAAAAATAAATACCGTTCCGCTAAGCTACTATGATAAAAATACTGTGGGTGATGTGCTAAGCCGAGCTACAAACGATGTAGACCGAATCGGCGAAACTCTAACTTGGAGTTTTACTCCGCTTATAAGCAATTTAACCGTAGGATTAGGTACTCTTGGCGTTATGTTTTATCATAGTTGGGCGCTAGCCTTAACTGCTTTTGCTACATTACCTGTTGCATTTATATTTATAGTAGTCGGAGTAGCTTTAGGACAAAAATACTTTAAGCGCCAAGCCGATTATTTGGGCGAGATGAACGGACTTATAGAAGAAAATTTTTCTGGTCAAGTTGTTGTAAAAGCGTTTAACGGACAAAATAAATCTAAAGCCGAATTTAGAAAAATCAATAAAAAGCATTATCAAGCGTCTTTTGGTTCGCAAGGTTTTCAGAGTGTCATTCAACCCATCGTTATGTTTGTAATGGCGCTAGGGCTAATCGGTGTTAGCGTTGTAGGCGGCGTACTACATTTGCGACCCTCTACTAGCTTTTTGCATGTTTCTATAGGCATGATTACCTCATTTACTATTTATGTAATGATGTTTCAGCAAGGTATCGGCAGTATCGGCGAGCATATCGGCGGTGTTCAAGCGGCGGCGGCGGCATCTTGTAGAGTATTCGATTTTCTAGAAGAAAAAAGCCAAGAAGATGAAAGCTATAAAGGACAGCCGTTAACAGAAGATATTTTTAGAGGCAAGATAGAATTTAAGAATGTTAAGTTTGGATACGATAAAGATAAAACTATAATTCATAACTTTAGTGCGGTGGTAGAGCCGGGACAAAAGGTAGCGATAGTAGGGCCAACGGGAGCCGGTAAAACAACTATGGTAAATTTACTTATGCGTTTTTACGAGATAGATGGCGGTCAAATTTTAATAGATGGGGTAGATATTAAAGATATGAAGCGGGAGAATGTCAGGGAATTATTCGGTATGGTGCTACAAGATACTTGGTTATTTAACGGAACTATAAAGGAGAATATTAAATACTCTTTAGAAGGTGTTACAGACGAACAAATTAAAGAGGTTTGTCGCATAGTAGGTATAGATCATTTTATTAGAGGTTTGCCCGGTGGTTACGATTTAGTATTGGACGACGAAGTCAGTATTGCAAGCGGTCAAAAGCAGTTGCTTACAATAGCCAGAGCAATGTTGCAAGATAGTCCGTGTTTAATTTTAGACGAAGCGACTTCTAATATTGATACTCGTACAGAAAAACAAATTCAAGATGCAATGGATAAATTAACTAAGGGTCGTACTAGTTTTGTTATAGCGCACCGTTTATCCACAATTAAAAATGCCGATTTAATTATTACTATGAAAGACGGCGATGTTGTAGAAACCGGCTCGCACAATGAACTAATGGCAAAAGGTGGCTTTTATTCAGAGCTATACAATGCCCAATTTACTGCTTGACAATCTCCTAAAAATTTAGTAATATTTTATCATGCGGTGCATATACATAGATGTCGCACTAATTATATTGCAAACTTCTAAAAAGGAGGTAACAACATTATGGCAAAAAGAAGCAAAGGCTATTTAGGGCTAGGTCAGTTAATATCAATTATACTAGCAATTTTCTTTATAGGATGGATACTAGCAACCGTTGAGCGCGTTTTGCGCGGAAATATTATAGGAGCAATACTTACTTTCTTTTTCTGGCCGATCTTTATGATTATAGATATTGTAACACTGATATTATCAAAAGATATAACTTTCTTGGCTTAGATAAAGTACATAAAACAACCGCAAAAACTTTTTGTTTTTGCGGTTGTTTTTTATTAGAGTGCTGATGAATAAAATTATAGTCTGTACGGGCTTAAAACACAAATACATTTGTGCTGTTTAGTCTGTCTCTAACTTTTTCTAATACTTCGCCGAAGCGTTGGAAATGTACAATTTCTCTTGCTCGTAAAAACCTTAACGGCTCTAATACATCGGGGTCGTCTATCATTTTTAAAAGATATTCATAGGTAGAGCGAGCTTTTTGTTCTGCCGCCATATCCTCGTACAAATCAGTGATAGGGTCGCCTTTAGACTGGAACGCTGCGGCATTAAAGCCTGCACCGCCTGCATTTTGAGGGAATACCCCTAGACCATGTTCTACATAAAACGGTTCAAAGCCGGCTGTAACGATTTCTTCTTTTGATAATCCTCTTGTTAGTTGTCTAACCATAGCGCCTATCATTTCAAAGTGTCCTAACTCTTCTGTGCCGACATCGGTTAGGAGTGCTTTGCCTTCGTCTATAGGCATAACATATCGTTGGCTAAGATAGCGCATAGAAGCTCCCAATTCGCCGTCGGGACCTCCGTACTGTGTAATTATTAATTGTGCCGTTTTAGGACATTTCTTTTTTATATTAACAGGGTATTGTAATCTTTTTTCGTATATCCACATTGTGTTTATTTCCTTTTATATTTTATTTTTAATTTAATTAGAAGTGGGAATGAGTTGAATCATAAGGTATATTTTTTATAGCTAGAGTATATTTTTTACTTCTTCATTGAATTTTAATCCCATGGCCACGGGGATTTTATATATTTAAATTTATTACTATCCGAGCCGCATACAAACGATCTAATCGGACCGAATTTATTTTCGTACGCTTCTTTTGCTTTTTCGTATAATTCTACAGTTTCATTATATTTTTCTATTGCTTCAGTGCAATCAGGGTTTATATCTATAAATAATTGTAAATCCAGCGCCTTAAAACCGTATTCGCATAATGCTTTTAATTCGGGTAGAGTATCGGTAGTTGCAGTATAATTCTCAATTCCTACAACAGAACTTGGAGTATAATTTTCTTTTGCCGCTTTACTAAGATCTTCAAATGCTGTTCCGTTTTTTAAGCTATCTGTTGCTGAATAAATATTTTCAAATTTTTGTATAGGCACATAGCTTTGAGCCAGCCGCATGTTTTTATTGTGCATATGTATCTCCTTTATACAATTTTTATTATGCGGAATATGCAGTAAAAATATACATGAAAAAGTTTTCATAAATTATTTTTTTTAAAAAGTCAAAAAAGTGGACGAAACCGATTTTATCATACAACGATTTAAGTATTAGGGTGTGGACTTTCTGTGAATGGTCGATATTAGGTTTGAATATTCTAAATGGTTTACTTGGATATTTGTCTAAAATTGATGCCAAGGCGTTAAAGTCTAGCAGAGGAGTCGGAGTTACAAAGTCGCTGTATATTGCGATTCGTAAGCTAAAGGGGATGGATGGGCGGATAGCCGAGAGATTTGAGAGTATGGTGGATAAGGCTGTTGATTAGTGGACTATTACTATATATTTTGCTAAAATAGAGGTATGGAAAAGACCACTCCATTACTAGACGAATTTTATGACGATGTGCCTTATCTTACTCCCGAGAAGTGTGTGAGGGATGAGGTTAAAAAAAACTATGCCGACAAGGTAGTATCGCAAGGCATATCTACCGCCGTTTTGTTTTGGACTAGCAGGGAGTTGTTGACAATCCCAAACATCATAAATGAGTGTGAGCCTTTGGTGGATGATGCTCATTGGAAAACTTTTTTATATAAAAATAAAGTAGTTTTTGTTGTACTTAGAATTGGTGCGCCTGTAGCCGCCGCATTGATAGAGGAATTAAGAATTTTTGGAATTAGAAACTTTATTGCATTGGGCAGAGCAGGTTGTATTGATAAGGATTTTGACGAGACCCAAGTGGTTGTTGTTAACCGTGCAATAAGAGACGAGGGAACTAGCCTCCATTATTTACCCCCAAGTGTTTATGTAGATTTAGATAAAGAGTTGGCAGATAAAATTAGTGAACACCTAAAAGGCAAAGGGATAAAAACTATACAAGGCACAACATGGACAACGGATGCTTTTTATCGAGAAACTAGCAAAAGAATAGCCAAACGCATTAGTCAAGGTGCAATATCGGTAGAAATGGAAAGTGCCGCCTTAGCGGCTGTCGCAAAATTCTATGGTTTAAAGTTTGGGCAGTTTGTTTGGTTTTCGGATAAAGTTTGCGATAAGGATTGGAGTTGGATAGGCGACGCCACTAAAAGAGAGGGATTTGTTCTAACGGCTTTGGAGTTTGCAAATACTCTAGGCGAGGGTGTGGCATTTAGAAAAGCAAACATAAAAGATGCAGATAAGATACAAAAAATGCAAGTGGTGACTTTTAGTCCGCTCTTAAAAAAATATAAAGACCACGATACAAACCCAGCAACGGAGACACTAGAGAGGGTAAAGGCAAGGTTTGATTATGATAATGTTGACCACTACTTAATCACTTTGCAAAATGAAACCATAGGATATATTCGCATTCAACACATTGACAAAAATACTTGCAAGCTTTCTCAAATATTTATTTTGCCAAGTTTCCAAGGCAGAGGTTATGGGCAAATGGCAATGAAACAGGCGGAGCTTGTTTATCCAATGGTAAAAAAATGGATACTAGACACGATAAAACAAGAGGCTATATTGTGTCGCCTTTATGAAAAAATGGGATATGTTCAAACTGGGGCAGAGAGAAAAATTAAAGAAAAAATGGATATAGTGTATTATGAAAAACATATTTAGCTGGAAACAATATACAAGTTTTGCCGAGTTTCAGGCGGACACCATAAAAGACTTATTGTTTAACAAATATCAAAACAATAAGATTTTGCGCATTATTACGAAATTTAAGGATGAGTCGTTTAATGGGCAGATTCGCCTAGTCGTTCTGAGTAAGGATGATAAAAATGTTTTGATAGGCGTTCAAACACTGCCTCATCAAATGCTTTTTTATTTTTGCAATGACACATATAACGAAGATGCGTTAAGATTTTATATAGACAAAGTTACAGAGGCGAGGTGGGATTTGCAACAAATAATGGGTGAGGAAAACATAGCAGGACATTTTGCTAGAGTTTACTCCGAAAGGACAGGTAAAACATTTCACAACTTTAATAATTATATTGTGTATAGGCTGGATAAACTGTGTAAAGATAAAATGCCGGCGGGCAGATTTCGTGAGTTTAATATGGATGATATGAATATAATTCCTTATTGCGGGCGGAGTTTTTTACGGAGTCTGTCTCCCCCTAAAAACATTATGGCAAAGAATAACGGGCAGATAAGCAGGGAAAAGTGACGGACAAAAATCCGTATTCACAAAGAAAAGACAAAGTGCAATCCACGCCCCTAATTACACGGTCTAAGCCGATAATACGCAGTCTCCGAGGCGTTAGGCGGGGCAGTCGGGAATAAACCCGTCTGAAAAATAAATTAAAAAATTTTCAAAAAAAGTTGAAAAAGTGGCGAAAAACTGTTCAAAATTCTCCTGCTAACTCAACTGTAATTCTCCCGCCACTTCAAATAATTTATCATTTTTCAAGATGGTTTTCTTCCGCCAACTTAAATAAAAATCATTCTAAGCCCCGAGACACAAGCGGTTTTGGGGCTTTTTTGCATTTGTGTAATGGTACGGGCGTGCAAAGCCGTTATAACGAGTTGTAGCCGTTATAGCAGGTGGGATAGACTATGACCCTAGCGGAGGCAATGGCGGAGAGTAGAGAGATTATACAAAGATTTAGCGGATGTCGAAATGTGGCATATTTCGAGTTGCGTTTTCACTTACAATTTGATAAACTTAAGCAGAGCAAATGCTCATAAGAGGATGACTTATGAAATATACATTTTTAGATTTTGCAGCAGATGTGCTGGAGGCAGAGAAGACTCCATTGTCGGCGAATGATATTTGGAGACTTGGTAACGAAAAGGGATATGCAAAAAACCTCCCTAAGCACGGAAAAACCCCTTGGCAAACATTAGGTGCAAGAATATATGTTGATATAAGAGACAACGCTAATTCTAGGTTTATGCAGGTGTCAAGCCGCCCCGCCTTATTTTCGCTAAGCGGGAGGACATTTGAGAGCAAAGATATATTAGCGGCTGTAGAAAAGAATGAGATTGAAGCGGGAGGCAAAAAATCAGATTTTGATGAAGCTGACCTCCATCCGCTCTTGGCAAAGTTCGTTGACGGCAATAGACATTTCCGCTGTATCGCAAAAACCATAAGCCACACAAAATCTAAAAGAGGACAAATAAAGGAGGAGTGGAGATTTCCCGACATGGTTGGGGTATCGCTTTCTTTTGATGATTTTAGAGAGACAGGCTCATTTTTGAGCAAGCTAGGTCATACTTTTTGTAAAGTTTTTTCTTTTGAGCTAAAGAAGAGCATAGACAGGGCAAATGTGAGAAATTGTTACTTTCAAGCAGTATCAAATTGCTCATGGGCAAATGAGGGATATTTGGTTGCCTTGTCAATATCCGATGAGGCAGTAGATGAAATTGCAAAACTAAATAAGACTTTTGGAATAGGCTTAATAAGACTAAACCCAGAGAACATCGAAGAGAGTGAAATCGTGTTTTATTCAAGAGAGGCGGAAAGTCTTGACTTATATATGGTGGAGGCGTTAGGCACTCTCAATAGTGATGCGAAGAAGTTTTTTGATGAGATTGATGATTCCATTCAGCTTAGAAAAATTAAGATAAGCAGCAAAGACGAAATACTAGACGATGAAGCTATTGCCAAGTTTGTAGAAGATAAAAAAATCAAATAATTCTTTAGCCCTAGAGCCGCCGCAGCTTTAGGGCTTTTTGCTGTTTTAGGATTAAAAATACATATACGGAAATACCCCATAAAAAGAGTTGTGCTTTGTATAATTATCTGCTACAATATAAGACAGGTTGCTACATTGTGGCACAGGATATGACTTGAGGTGTTAAAAATGACTTTTAGTGAAAAAGTGCAAGAAGTAAGAGGGCGGCTAATGCTAACGCAACAGCAACTCGCAAAAGAGATTGGTGTGGCATATTCCACAATCAATCGCTGGGAAAACGGGCATAACGAGCCTCAATTTTTAGAGCGCCGCAAGTTTGACGACTTTTGCAAAAAGCATGGAATAGTTTTTGATGAGGGGGCAAGTGAGTAAGGAAATTGCTTGTCTCAGCGTGAAGTCAAATGAAAAAAATAAAGAAAAAATTCAAATATATTGACCTTTTCGCAGGGGTAGGCGGTTTTCATCAAGCTATGCGTAGGCTTGGTGGAGAGTGTGTTTACTTTTGTGAAAAAAACCCGTACTGCATAGAGGTCTATAAAAACAATTACGACCTTGAAGGACAACTTGCATTTGATGAGGACATTACGAAGCGAAAAACGAAGATTCCAAATTTCGATGTTCTTTGTGCGGGTTTCCCTTGTCAGCCATTTTCAAAAGCTGGCAATCAAATGGGCTTTGAAGATAAGGGGCGTGGAGATTTATTTTATGATGTTTGCAGAATAATTGATGAGCACCCAGAGTGTAAGTTTTTGATTTTGGAGAATGTACGCAATCTTGCAGACGATGAAGACAACTGGAAGATTATTCGTTCTGAGCTAATGGAGCGAAATTTTATTATTACCGAAAAACCGATAATTTTATCACCACATCAATTCGGTATTCCTCAAATAAGAGAGAGAGTGTATATTCTTGGTATTAGACGAGAGTTTAAGGATGAGAAGACATTGACCAACTGTTATATACACTTAGAAGACTTAAAAATAAAAGACATGAGGAGAGAGTGCCCTGCAAACTCTATTGGAGATATTATTGAAGCAAAGGTTGATAAAAAATATCATTTGCCGCATGACTTAGTGTACCTGCTTGACTCGTGGTCAGAGTTCAAAACTCAAACTCAAATAGGTGTTGTTGGAAAACCTATTTGGATGTCGTCCTTTGGAATGGGATTTGATGATACTGAAACATTTTATAAACACATTGGCTATTATGACATCAAAAGAGACAAACAAGGGAATATCGAATATGATGAAGAAGGAAAACCCAAGCCTAAATTCCCCGATTGGAAAAAACAGTTCGTAGATTTTAATAGAACATTTTATCTAAAAAATCGTGCTTTCATAGATGATTGGGCTAATCGACATCAAATGAATGATGATAAGATTAGACTACATCGTAAATTTGAATGGAATTGTGGTTTGGACTGTGAAAATATTAGAGATGGTATTATTCAAATTAGGCAGTCAGGGGTTAGGGTTAAACGCCCCAATTTCTTTCCTTCGCTTGTGGCAATGCGAAACACTCCTATTATTTGGGACACACACAATGGAGTTTATCGTTACATTACGCCAAAAGAAGCGGCGAAATTACAAAGTTATGACGATAATATAATATTCCTTGAAAACGATAATGAAACTTACAAGCAACTCGGCAATTCGGTCAATGTCAATATTATACAAATGCTTACTGCAAAACTTTTTAACTTAGGACGCTGGAGGAAACCAAATGAAAAGAAAGATTAACATACGCCCTACTACAAGCGTATATGCCACATACAAAAACATTAAGTATGAAATTTGGACAGCCATTTCTGAGTTTGTTGATAACTCTACTCAGAGTTATTTTGACAATGTAAGAAAGCTAGAAGCTGTGAAATATTGGAAAGGCTTGAATATAGAAATCATTTACGAGAAAGACCCAAAAGTTGGAGATAGACTTATCATAAAAGATAATGCTTATGGTATGGGCTACCAAGACTTCACAAGAGCGATAATGCTGGATAGCCCTCCAAAAAAACGCACAAGAAGCGAATTTGGCATGGGGCTAAAAACGGCTGCTTGTTGGTTTGGTAAGAAGTGGTCTGTCGAAACCGTAGAGTTGGGTTCGGGTAAAAAATATTTTACTAGCGTCGATGTACTCCATTTGCAAAAATATAAAGATGAAGAAATTGAAGTGGAGGAGATAGACTGTAGCACTAGAGAGCATGGTACAACAATAACCATTTGGGACTTAAATAGGACTATTGTTGGACGACAAGTTAAAAAGACGAAAGACCAATTATGTGGAATATATAGAGCGGATATAAGAACAGGAGCTATCAATATTTTCTTTAAGGGAGAAAAACTGACTTTCGAAGAGCCAAAGATTTTGATAGAAACTTTGCCTGATGGGAGTTCTAAGGTTTGGAAAAAGGAAGTTGATTTTTCTATTGATTTTAGAGAGGAAAAATATACAGTGAAAGGCTTTATTGCACTAAGAGAAACAGCAAGCACTTCGGATGCAGGTTTTACTCTTATGAAAAATGGAAGAGCTATAATTGGTGGCTATGAAAACAATTATAGACCAGAAGAAATATTTGAAAAGCCTAACTCGTTTGTATATCAAAGGTTATTTGGCGAGTTAAATATGGACAACTGGTCGGTAGTGCAAACGAAGGACGATTTTGACTGGAAAAACGGGCTCGAAGATGTTTTTATAGACAAACTGCTTGAAGAGTGTTCAGATTACATTAAACAAGCTAAAGACTATAGAAAAGGCAAAAAGACAACTATTGATGTAGGCGTAACTAGATTAGTGGAATCTTTTGCAAAAGCTGGAATAATAGAGAATGTAGAGATACAACCAATTAAAATAGACGAAATGCCCTCTTCTGCTCAAGTTGAAGTAGATTTGCAACCACAAGCAGATGTAGAGAAATATTCCGACAAAGAAGACTTGATTGTTGACGGCGATACTTGTAAGAAAATACAATTTGACCGTCATGGCAAACCCTATGTCTTTAATTTGAGATTAGAAGTTGATGACCCGCTAAAACAGTGGTTATATATTTCAAAAAGAGACGGCGAGTTTGATATTGAGTGGAATATTAGACATCCTTTTTTCAAGCCATATATAAATGACCCTGCTTTTTTAGAAGTCATGGAGCAGTTTATTTTTGCATTTGCTCTATCTGAAATTGAATCGAGAGAATTAAGCGAAAACGGAAAAATTGAGCCAGCAACTATAAGAAACAAAATGAATGAAATGTTGAAAGATGTCATTAAAGGGGGTAAGAGCTAATGAGTGACAAAGAAATTTATATGAATTATATTGACAACAGCGACACTTGGGATATAAAAATTGATGGCAAATTCTCGTCAACTATAAGCGATTATATGATTAGTGATGGGATGCCAGAAGATGGTGTTACCAAAATTATTCAAAATGCTGCAAAAATTCTAAGTTACTGCCCAAATCCTACTGTGGATAAGGAAGTTTCAAAAACAGGATTAGTAATTGGGAAAGTTCAAAGTGGTAAAACTTCAAATTTCATAGCTTTAACGGCTCTTGCTTTTGACAACAACTATAATTTGATAGTTGTATTGGGCGGAACAAAAAAACCCCTTGTAACTCAAAATAGAGAAAGAATTAGCGAGTATTTTGAAAAATTGGGTGGAGATGTTTGTGTTTTAGATACGGTTACTTATAGAGACAAAATAAACGAAGAAGAAGTTCTAAAGTATATTGCTATGGGAAAAAAGGTTATTATAGTAGCATTAAAAAACACTACGCAAATATCCTTTATAAAAAACAATTTATTCAGCAACTTCCTATTATCTGAAAAGTCAACCCTTGTCATTGATGACGAAGGCGATGAAGCGTCTCTTAACACATTAGTTTCTAAAGGAAGAAAGAGTGCCACATACAAAGCAATTTTGAACCTAAAGGACAAGTTAAAATCTCATTGTTATATTTCAGTTACGGCTACACCACAAGCAAATATTCTGATTTCTGCATTGGATGTTTTGTCGCCTGACTTTGGAGTATTAGTAAATCCAGGCGATGGCTATTGCGGATTGAATACCTTTCATGGCTCTGATACCAAATATACAATACCGATTGAAGAAAATTATAATTTGTTGGATGATGGAGTGCCCGAGTCTTTTACAAAAGCATTGGCGTTGTTTTTTGTTGGTTGTGCTGTTAGAAGATTCAAGGGAATGTCTGGCAACGATAAATTTTCTATGCTGATTCATCCAAGCCACTTAAAAGGTATTCATGAGTCGGTTTATAATAAAACAAACGCTATAATAAAAAATTGGATGGCTATGTCATCAAATAAGTTCGATATTTCTTATAGCGAATTTAGAAAAACACTAATATCCGCATACGAAGTTTACTTAAAAGACGGCGTACATTTACCAAATTTTGATGAATTGGAAGACGAAATTATAAAGGCTATTAAATTTGTTGGAATCCATAAAGTCAATGGTGACCGTGTAGATAATGACGGGGATAAATTCTATGATTTCAATATATACATTGGCGGGAATATGTTAGGCAGGGGTCTTACATTGAAAGGCTTAGCTATAACTTACATTATTCGTACTGCACAAGGAGTATCAGCAGTTGACACAGTCCAGCAAAGAGCTCGTTGGTTTGGGTATAAAATGAAATACCTAGAATTATGTAGAATCTTTGCCTCGCCTAAAATAATTAGAGAGTTTAGAGCTATTAGAGACCACGAAGAAGATTTGTGGGAGACTGTTAAAGCCGCAAACTTGCAAGGAACTCGATTCAAAGACTTAGCACGAGTATTTACATTAACTGACGAAATGCGAATGACAAGTGCAAGCAAAGCACAAACTTCTAACTTCTCTTTCTCACTATGGAATCTCGAAAGAGAATTTCAAGCAGTATCAGAGTATATTAAGAGCAACAAAGCGATATTAAATTCTCTGCGAAATGAAAATGAAAAGTCATTATTAGTCAGACAAATTGGAGCAGGAGCACCGTATGTGATTCTTGAAAACTTTCCCTTTTTGCAATTAAAAGAAGAGTTGTTGGATAAATTCAAATTCGCAAGCGACTCTAGGTTTTCAAAGGGATTATTTGACAAGTTGGCGATTCTATTTTCAAAAAAAGGCATAGCCGCAGTTGTTGATGTCATTTGGATGAGAGACGGCATAACATCAGACCATACAGTTACTGACAATAGGATAGCGGAATATATGGTAGGTCGTCGTCCGCAAGATAAATCTTTGCCCGCAATATATAATGGCGATAGATATGAATTTGTTAAAAGCGATAGAATGCAATTACAGGTGCATACAATCAAGGACAAAAGCACCCGAATAATTAGCCCTACGCTGGCTTTGTACTTACCCGAAGCGTATGTTGAAAAACTGACTAACCTAGTTATTAGGTCGTAGGAGGACATGAGTTGTGAACTTAAAAACACTTTTTGAAGATTTGCAAAAAATGAATGTATCGTCCAACGACTATACATTAAAGGAATTATTCCCTAGCATTTATATAGGGTTTGATAAAACAAATAAACTGGTTTATATAGTTAGGTCAAATCAAAATAACTGCCTTCCTTTTGTGCACGGAACAGGGAAAATTAAGGTAGAGTGCAATGTGAAAATGAACATTAGCTCGACTAACAATTCTGAAAACGCATCAATTCACATTATAAAATTTTTGTCTGACAACCGCAAAGAGCAACTTATCTTTTTAGAATTATGTGCCGCTTTTTTTAGTGAATCTAAAAGCGGGTTTGAGGAAGAATATGTACTCAATACTTTTCAGACCATAGCAACTTTTTTTACAAAAAAACAAGAATACTCAGACGACACCCTTCAAGGGATTTTTGCCGAGTTATACACAATATACTCTTTTAGAAACGAGTTTAATTTAAGCCTATATTGGCAATCTAGGGACAAAATGAAATTTGATTTTTCTTTGAGTGATACTGATAGAATAGAAGTAAAGTCTACTAGAAAAGAAGAGCGGCGACATCGTTTTTTACATGAACAACTGCAAGCCGCCAATTTGAATATATTAGTTTTTTCATATTTGTTAAGGTTAGATGATAATGGTTTATCTTTGCGAGACTTGATTTATGATTGCAGGTCTTTAATGATTCCTTATCCAAAACAATATTTAAGACTTGAAAAAATTTTGCATGATGTTGACGAGGTAAGATTGAGCGAATTAAAATTTGATGAGAGTCACCTTTTAAGAAATAGAAAGTTTTTCAGGGCAGAAAATATACCTAGATTTTTAGAAGCCACCCCTGACGGAGTTATCAATGCACAGTATGAATGTATATTGAATGGTGTTAAAGAAGAAAAAGAGGAAGTAATCATTGATGAAATAAGGAAAATACTTTCATAAATTAAATCAATAATTCAAAGGAAAAATTATAGATGAAAAATTAAAAATCAAAACCACAAACTAAGTCAAAAATCGTCCCAGCAGGGGTTTTGAGCATAAACAATCTTATGCTACAATGGAGGTGCGTATGGCACACAGTAATATGGAAGATAAAAAGTTAAAACAATACCTATTAGCCGAGGCGACTGAATATGAATTTAAGTCGTGCTTAGAAGAGAAGAAGCCAAAGAGCTGGCTTAAGTCTGTATCTGCTTTTGCAAATGGCATAGGCGGCAGTATTTATTTTGGCGTGTCGGACGAGGGCGTTCCTGTTGGGTTAGAAGATATGCAAGCGGCAATTACCAAGATAGCCGAGTTAATAAAAGAGCGTATCGAGCCGCCATTGACTTGTGATTTTTTGCCACTGCAAGTAGAGGGAGTGGAGATTTTGAGATTGAGAGTGCCGAGCGGGCAAAACACGCCATATTATTATGTGGGTGATGGGCAAAGGATAGCCTACTATCGCTTGGGCAATCAATCAGTCCCAGCGCCTAGCAATATTTTAATGGAATTGACCCTTAGGGGCAGCGGGCAGTCATGGGACATACTAGATAGCAAGCTCAATTTTGAGGATTATAGTTTTACACTTTTTGAGGCGACATATAGAGAGAAGACTGGCAGCAGGATAGATAAGGCAAAGGATTATGCCTCGTTTGGTATGGTGGTGGGGGACAAGCTCACTAATGCGGGAGCGTTGTTTGCCGACCAATATGCCATTTATCAATCCAGGATATTTTGCACTCGCTGGAATGGTCTAACAAAAACCTCTAAATTTGATGCTAAGGATGATAAGGAATACGAGGGGAATATCATTAAAATTTTGGGTGAGGCGTTGAGTTTTTGTAAAACTAATTCTGCGTTGAAGTGGTATAAAACAGGTAACGGCAGAGCGGAGTTTCCTGACTACCCGCAAACAGCTATTTATGAGGCTTTGGTCAACGCCCTTATACATAGGGAATATTTGCACCGAGGCACGGAAGTTCATATTGATATTTATGATGACCGTTTAGAAATTATCTCCCCCGGTGCGATGTATGACGGCAGACTGATTCAGGAATTAGATGTTTTGACAATACATTCATATAGGCGCAATCCTGTAATTTGCGACATAATGCACCGAATGGATTTTATGGAGCGGAGGGGTAGCGGACTAAAGAAGATTGTTGAAGTATACCCAAGCGACAAAAGACCAGAGTTTAAGTCTACGCCACAGGTGTTTATTGTTTCACTTAAAAATCTTAACTATGGTGTTGACGATAATGCCCGTATGAAATCTAGGGGACAAAATGGGGAAGAAACTAGGGAAGAAAGTGATACAAAACTAGGGAAGAAACCAAAGACCAAAGACTTAATTATTCAGCTGTTGGCGGTAAATAAAAACATAACAGCAAAAGAGCTGGCGGAGCAAATAGGCGTTACTGAAAAAGCAATAGAACTCAACTTAAAGAAATTAAAGGATGCAGGAATAATTGTGCGTGTAGGTAGCACAAAGGCAGGACACTGGGAAATTATTAAAAAGTGAGTCTAATGGCTTTAGTTGAAATTTAGTATAAAATCATAATTAAGAAAAGCTATGAGCAAAG
>Ga0123355_10008567_pt1 | contig 15447 bp, 15 predicted proteins | sample TergutEmb28metaG_3_FD_89872 | JGI IMG/M metagenome (GOLD analysis project Ga0123355, IMG submission 89872) | Embiratermes neotenicus P1 segment gut microbial communities from Petit-Saut dam, French Guiana - Emb289 P1 | ecosystem: Host-associated > Arthropoda: Insects > Digestive system > Gut ... | reverse complement strand
TTATGTAAGCGTTTCACAAGATGTTCATATGGAAATCGGAATCATTTGCGGCGCTAAACTAATTTTTGAGCTTCTTACAAGTTGAATAAATTAAGCTATCGACATTGAATGCCCCGCCACGTGCCCAAGAGGGTGTGCGTGAGCGGGGTAATTTTGTTCAAACTTTTTTTAAAAGTTTGCGGGATTGATAAGGGCAAGCGCCCTTATCAAAAAAAAAACTTGACTAATCCAAAAATTTACGTTACTATAATTTATATGTAATCAATATGTAGTGTGGGAAGTTGTGTAAACAAATAAAAACACACTAAATAATAGGGAGTGAAAGAAATGCACGAAGGAAAAAGACAAGCATTGGAAACTGTTTTTAAAGAAATAGAGAAAAACTTTGGTTCGGGCGCGGTTATGCGTCTTGGTGAAAAGGTTCAAATGAATGTTGAAGCAATCCCGACGGGATGTATGGCTCTTGATATCGCGCTGGGAATCGGAGGTGTTCCGCGCGGAAGAATTATAGAAGTTTTCGGTCCTGAATCATCGGGAAAAACCACCGTTGCCTTGCATATACTTGCGGAAGCTCAAAAAATGGGCGGTGAAGTTGCATTCGTTGACGCCGAACATGCGCTTGACCCTGTTTATGCTGAAGCGTTGGGAGTTAGAATTGACGATTTAATAGTTGCGCAACCTGATACAGGGGAGCAGGCTCTCGAAATAACAGAGCAGCTTGTGCGAAGCGGAGCAATTGACGTAATTGTTGTTGACTCTGTTGCCGCGCTTGTTCCGCGCACCGAAATCGAAGGCGCGATGGGAGACGCAACAGTTGGATTACAGGCGCGCCTTATGTCGCAAGCATTGCGTAAACTTACAGGTATAATTAACAAATCAAAAACTACCGCGATTTTCATCAACCAGTTGCGTGAAAAAATCGGTGTTACATACGGAAATCCCGAAACCACAACCGGTGGACGGGCGTTAAAGTTTTACGCGTCGGTTCGTCTTGACATTCGTAAGCAGGAAACTTTAAAAGGAGACGGCGGCTTGGTTGGCGCACGTACAAAAGCCAAGGTTGTAAAAAATAAAGTTGCGCCGCCGTTTAAGGAAGCGGAATTTGACATTATGTACGGCGAGGGAATTTCACGTGAAGGTAACTTGCTTGATATTGGCGTTGCTTATGACATTGTTACCAAAGGCGGAGCATGGTATTCCTATGGTGATGTTAAACTTGGACAAGGTCGTGACGCGTCGAAAAAATTCTTAAAAGAGAATCCCGAAATTCGAGACGAAATTGAGACGAAAGTTCGTGAAAAAGCAGGAATTGTTGAACATAAACCGTTTGAAGACGATGTTTTGGCACAAACCAAACCGGTGAAGAAGAAATAATGTCGGTTGATAAAATAAAATCATATGCAATCAAATTATTGTCTTACCGAATGTATACCGTCAAGCAAATGTCGGAAAAACTTTCCCAAAAAGGGTTCGAGCAAGATATGGTTGACGAAGTTTTGTTTGAGCTGTGCAAGGCAAAATTACTTGACGATTTAAATTATGCAACATTGTATATAGAAGATAGCATAAATTTGAAACAAAAAGGACGATTCCGAATTCAAATGGAGCTGTCTGAAAAAGGCGTTGACAAAAATGTTATAAACTGCGCGTTTGAAACCGCTGAGGTTGACGAATATTCTATTTTGTTGGACTATATTGAACGCTATACGCGTGGTATGGTGTTTGAGAATTACAAAGATGTGGAGAAGTTGAAGGCGCATTTGTATAGAAAAGGCTATGACTCGGGAGATATTAATAGAGCAGTTAAGGAAAGTGATGTTAGGGTTCCCGAAACGTCCCAATGAAATGGACGTTTTGGGAAAGAGGAGGGCGTGTGGTGACGAAAGTTGCAGTTGTATCACTTGGTTGCAGTAAAAATTTAGTGGATGCTGAGCAAATGTTAGGTTTGCTTAATTTAGCGAACTTTGAATTAGTGGAAGACGAGGAAGATGCGACAGCAATAATTGTTAATACTTGCTGTTTTGTTGAATCGGCGAAGCAGGAAAGTATTGATTCAATTCTTGAAATGGCGGAATACAAAAAATCGGGCAACTGTGAAATTCTCATAGTGTCAGGTTGTATGGCTCAAAGATACCAACAAGAAGTTATCGACAACATTCCTGAGGTTGACGCGGTTGTAGGAACAGGACAATATGATAAAATCGCTGACATAATCCGTGATTTTGGGAATAATAATGTAACGGGCAAAATTAATTGCGATGAACAGACAATAAACTATGACGCGCTCCCTCGAATTCGCACAACGCCGGACTACACAGCATATTTGAAGATTGCTGAGGGTTGTGACAATCATTGTACATATTGTGTTATTCCGTCTATTCGCGGAAAGTATACAAGCCGAAAGATTGAGGATATTGTCCGCGAGGCAGAAGAATTAGTTGCCGATGGTGTTCGCGAGTTAATTTTAATTGCCCAGGATACAACGTCATATGGCAAAGATATATACGATGGCGAGTACAAATTGCCGGAACTGCTTGAAAAACTTTGCGAAATCTATGATTTAAAATGGATTCGCCTGCACTATTGCTATCCCGAACTTATTACGGACGAATTGATTGAAACAATTGCAAATAACGAAAAAATTTGCAACTATTTAGACATTCCCATTCAGCACGCGAACGACGAAATTTTAAAGAAAATGAATCGCCGTGCGACAAAAGAGCAAATTTCCGAACTTCTTGAAAAGTTACGCAAACGAATTCCGGATATTGTAATCCGTACAACGGTGATTGTCGGTTTCCCCGGCGAAACGGAAGAACAATTTACCGAACTTTTGGACTTTATAATTGAACATAATTTCGACAGGCTTGGAGCGTTTACATATTCGCAGGAGGAAGGAACGCCTGCCGCTGAATTTGACGGGCAAATTGATGAAGGCGTTAAACAAACACGCCAAGATATGCTTATGATTGAACAAACCGGAATTTCCGAGGAAATTAACAGCAAAAAAGTTGGCAAAACGTTTACCGTTTTGGTTGAAGGGTTTGACGCAATAATCAAACAATATTACGGCAGAACTTATGCCGATAGCATTGACATTGACGGAAAAGTATTTTTCACGGCGGATAAAAAACTTGATATAGGAAGTTTTGTAAATGTAAAGATAACTGATTATATGGAATATGATTTATTCGGAGAGGAATCCAAATGAACACGCCAAACAAACTGACAATTCTGCGGATTTTGTTAATCCCAATATTTTTGTGGTTTATGTATGCCGAGTTTTTCCGAAATATTTACTTCGGAATTAATCTCGGCTTTGGCGAACTTATTTTCGATTTAGCATTGGCAATTTTTGTAATAGCTTCAATCACGGATTGGCTTGATGGTTATCTTGCAAGAAAGAACAAGCAAATCACCACATTCGGAAAATTTGCCGACCCTCTTGCGGATAAATTGTTAGTTGCCGCCGCGCTTGTGGCGTTTGTGGATTTTGGCTATATAAACGGAATTATAGCAATTATCGTAATATCGCGGGAATTTATTGTTACCGGGCTTCGACTTGTGGCAATATCTGAAAATAGAGTTATTGCCGCGGGATTTTGGGGAAAGATTAAAACTATTTTGCAAATCGCTACAATTATAGCAATTTTACTTGTAAATGACCCTGTAACTATTAGCGCAGTCGCAACAGACCATAGTGTATTCTTAATTTCGTTGCTTGTTGATTGGTTGGCAATAATTATGACGGCAGTGACAGTAATTTCGGGAATCGAATATGTATGGAAAAATCGTAAGCTGATTAAGGTGGATTAATTATGAAAATTATTATTGACGCAATGGGCGGGGACAACGCGCCGTTCGCAATTGTGGACGGAGCAAATCGCGCCGCGGCTGATTTCAATGTTCAAATAGCGTTAGTTGGAGACGAGTCTAAAATTTCCGCTTACATAAAGGAAAAAGGTTACTCAAACCCTAATATGTCCATAGTTTCGGCTTCCGAAGTGATTACAGGCGATGATAATCCCATTGAAGTGATAAAACAGAAGAAAGATTCGTCAATGGTTGTAGCTCAGCGAATGCTTGCAGACGGCGGCGGAGACGCACTTGTGTCAGCCGGAAATACAGGCGCGCTGGTTACCGGCTCAACATTGATTGTAAAGCGAATTCGCGGAATTCGTCGCGCCGCGCTTGCGCCGTTTTGCCCGACGAAAACCGGTTCGATGTTACTCATTGACGGCGGTGCTAATTCGGATTGTACGCCGCAATTTTTGCTTCAATTCGGAATTATGGGAAGTATTTATATGAATAAACTTCATGGAATTGCAAATCCTCGCGTAGGACTTGTAAATATCGGAACCGAAGAGGAAAAAGGAACCGATCTTGTGGTTGCAACCAACAAGCTATTGAAAACAACCGACCTCAATTATGTTGGAAACATCGAAGCGCGAGAAGTGCCGTGCGGAATTGCTGATGTTGTTGTATGTGACGGGTTTACCGGAAATATAATACTGAAACTTATGGAAGGCATGGCAAGTGTGCTTCTTGGAAAAGTTAAAGAAATTTTTATGCAAAGTTTTATAACGAAAATGGCCGCATTGATTATGAAAAAAAGGTTTATGGAATTTAAAGACAGTATGGACTACACCGAGTATGGCGGAGCGCCGCTTTTGGGGCTTTCAAAGCCGGTAATTAAAGCGCACGGAAGCTCGGACGCCAATGCGTTTTATCATGCAATTCGTCAAGCAATCGCTTACAAAAATAGCGGAATTATTGAAGAAATCACAAAAACCATTGATAATGGATAATGATTGTGAGTTTGTGAACGAAAGGACTGACCCAAATGGCTGAAATATTTGCGAAAATCGCGGGAGTGGGTAAATATATCCCTGAAAAGATTTGCACAAATAAAGACATGGAAAATATTGTTGATACAACCGGCGAATGGATTGTTGCCCGAACCGGAATTCACGAACGCCGCTTTGCGGATGAGAATACCTTCACCTCAGATCTTGCGGCAAAAGCGGGAGCAGAGGCGCTAAAAAAAGCTAATATTGATGCATCTGAAATTGAATTGATTATTGTTGCAAGCGCAACGCCAGATATGTATACGCCGTCAACCTCTTGTTTGGTTCAAAAGCAGCTGGGAGCGTCTTCTGCTGCATGTTTCGATATAAACGCGGCGTGTTCCGGATTTATATATTCACTTTCGGTTGCTAATTCCTTTATCAAATCCGGAATGTACAAAAATGCACTTATTATCGGTGCGGAATGTTTATCGAAAGTTACTGAGTTCAAGGATAGAAACACTTGCGTTCTCTTCGGTGATGGCGCCGGAGCGGCTGTTTTGGTTGCGGCAACAGAGGAATCGGGTGTTATATCAACTCGTTTGGGCGCTGACGGGCGTGGCGGTGACGTTCTTACAATCGGAGGAATTCGTGCGGATAGCGATGAAACTCGCCGCCCATTCGGAAATCCGCGAACTGTTTGGATGGACGGCTCGGAAGTGTTTAAGTTTGCCGTTCGGGTTATGGCAGATGAAGTTGCGGGAATTTTGTCGGATAACGGCAAAGTGCTTGATGATATAAATTTAATTATTCCGCATCAAGCGAATATACGAATTATTGACGGTGCGATTAAACGATTGAAATGTGATAAAAATAAAGTCTTTACAAATCTACACAGATATGGTAATATGTCAGCGGCGTCAATTCCAATTGCGTTGTGCGAAGCGATTGAAGAAGGAAGATTAACTTCCGGTGATTTTGCGGTTCTTGTTGGCTTTGGCGGCGGCTTGACGTGGGGCAGCGCGTTGATTAGTTTATAGGAGATGAAATTATGAACAAACTATGCGAATTATTAGGAATAAAATATCCGATAATCCAAGGCGGAATGGCGTGGGTTGCAACGGCGGAACTAGCGGCGGCGGTATCTAACGGCGGCGGACTTGGTTTAATTGCCGCAGGTAATGCGCCTGCTGATTGGGTTCGTGAGCAAATCAAACTTGCGCGAACTTTGACCGATAAACCGTTAGGTGTAAATGTTATGTTGCTTTCGCCCTTTGTTGATGAAGTTATGGAAGTTATCTACGAGGAAAAAGTTGCGGTAATTACTACCGGAGCGGGAAATCCCGGAAAATATATTGAGAAGTTGAAATCGAACGGCACCAAAGTAATTCCTGTTGTGCCCAGCGTTGCTTTGGCAAAGCGCATGGAAAGTTTGGGAGCCGACGCGGTTGTCGCGGAAGGAACTGAGGCGGGCGGACATATTGGCGAACTTACAACCTTCGTTTTGATTCCGCAAATCGCTGATGTTGTAACAATTCCGGTAATTGCGGCAGGCGGAATCGCGGATAGCCGCGGAGTTAATGCGGCGTTCGCGCTCGGCGCAGACGGCGTTCAGGTTGGAACGCGATTTATTTGTTCTGATGAGTGTATAGCGCACGAAAATTATAAAAACGCAGTAATTGCGGCGAAAGACCGTGATGCGGTTGTTTGCGGACGTTACACAGGGCATCCTGTTCGTCAAATTAAAAATAAATTGACAAAAGAACTTGATAAAATGGAGAAAGAAAATATTCCGGTTGAAGAATTCGAAAAATTTGGCGCAGGAAGTTTGCAAAAGTCGGTGATTGACGGCGATGCGGCAATGGGTTCCTTGATGGCAGGTCAAATCGCGGGACTAATAAAAGAAATCAAATCTTGTAAGGATATAATTGAGGAGATGATGGGGTAATGTCTAAAACAGCTTTCCTATTCGCCGGGCAAGGAGCACAAGCAATTGGAATGGGTCGTGACTTATGCGAAAAATATCCCATTGCCGACAAAACGTTTGACGAAGCATCGGACGCGCTCGGCTTTGACATAAAAAAGATGATATTTGACGGCGATTCTGACACATTGATGATTACTGAAAACACGCAACCCGCAATTCTTACAATGTCTGTTGCGGCGTTACGATTAGTGCAGGACGCCGGAATTAAGGGAGATGTTGTCGCGGGATTAAGCCTTGGCGAATATACCGCGCATGTGGCATCAGGTTCAATTGATTTTGTTGATGCTGTGAAACTTGTTCGGGAGCGCGGACGATTTATGCAATCCGAAGTACCTCTTGGCGTTGGCACAATGGCGGCGATTTTGAACTTGTCGGCAGACAACGTTCGCGAGGTTTGCAAAATCGCGAGCGCAAAAGGCATTGTGGAACCGGCGAATTTTAATTGTCCAGGGCAAATCACGGTTTCCGGCGAAATCGCGGCGGTTGAATACGCTTGCGAAGTTGCTAAGGAAAAAGGTGCAAAACGCGCCATGTTACTTCCTGTAAGCGCGCCGTTCCATTGCAGTATGCTTAAAGGCGCGGGAGAGAAGTTGAGAATGAAACTTGATGAAATCGAAATTTCAGATATGCAAATTCCATTAATTTCAAATGTTACTGCTGATTATATTAGTTCAAAAGATGATATAAAAAATATATTGGAACAACAAGTGTCAAAATCGGTTCTGTTTGAAGACAGCGTTCGTAAAATGCTTGCGGATGGAGTTGATACATTCGTTGAAATCGGTCCGGGCAAAGCGTTGTCGGGATTTGTGAAAAAAATCAATCCTGATGTTCGGATTATGAATGTTGAGAATATCGCAACGTTGGAAAACGTAATAGAACAATTAATGTAGGGGCGAACCGTGTTCGCCCGAAACGCGGGAGATTAAAATGAGTAATAAGAGAACTAAAATAATAGTTGATATATTTATGACAGTTTTTATTATTTTATCTTTTATAAGATGGGATAATGCTAATTTTGCTTTCCATGCCATTGTAGGGATTGGTTGTACTTTGTTTTTTGTTCTGCATATTTTTATACACAGAAAATGGTTGAAAGCGACAACAAAATCTTGTTTTATGGGCAAATTAAGCAAGGTATTAAAAGGGAAATATATAATAAATATGTTTTTGCTTGTGGTTTGGGGTATTTCAATCATTACCGGTTTTATTGCAATCGCGCCGTTTTTTAGCGAAACGTATGAAGTTTTCTTGTGGGGCAGAGTTCACGGAATTACAGCTCGAATTGGTTTAGCGCTTATTATAATTCACATAGTTCAACATTTGCCGCAAATTAAATCATATATCGGGATTAAGAAACAAAGGAGCGAGCCGAATGCCAAGAATGCCATACTCAAAGAGAGCGGCTGTTAATTATTTTACTTACAGCCTTTACGCTGTTATTATGGCAGTGATTTATGGCTTGATTACTTATTTCGGTATTTTCGCGCGAGGAACTGACGGATTTGCTTTGCGAACTTACATATGGAATCTTGTAATGATAATGCTCGTATTACTATTCGACAGAAAGTATCTCGCGAAATTAAAAAAGAAAAAATCCGGCGCGTTGTATTTTGTGTCGTTTAAGGCTTCGCTTTATCTGTTTTATATGTTCGCGCTGATTGCTTCAAGATTGATGATACTTATTGATTTTACCGAATTAGGTCGTGATGCAGAGGTGTTATATAGTTTTAGCACTTATCTGCTGTCCATAGAGTACGGTTTGATACTTTTGGTTGCTGCTGATAAATTTATCGATCAGTTTGTAAAGGATAAAAAGCAAATGAAGGAAATTGCAGAGAGGAATGGAGTATAATTATGGACTTTTCAAACAAAACTGTAATAATCACGGGAAGCACGCGCGGAATAGGGAAATCTATCGCGCTTTCATTCGCGTATTTTGGCGCGAATCTGGTAATCAACGGAATGCCGCAAGAGGAAGAGCAAGGCTTGGAAGTTGTTAAAGAAATCGAAACTATGGGCGCAAAAGCAATTTTGTCGCTTGGAAGCGTTGTGGATATGTCAATCGCGCAAAAGATTGTTGATGACGCGAAAGCGGCGTTTGGATCGGTTGACGTTGTTGTAAACAACGCAGGAATTACGCGTGACAATCTTGTTATGCGAATGAGTGAAGAAGATTTCGACGCGGTAATCGCGGTTAATCTTAAAGGCGCGTTTAACATGGTAAAAACCGCATCACAAGTTATGTTAAAACAACGTTCAGGCGCGTTTGTAAATATCGCGTCTGTTGTAGGAGTTATGGGCAATGCAGGGCAAGCAAACTATTCGGCAAGCAAAGCGGGAATGATTGGCTTGACAAAATCAATTGCAAAAGAATTCGCGTCTCGCGGAGTTCGCGCGAATGCGATTGCGCCCGGATTTATTGCAACTGATATGACCGATAAATTAAGCGATGACGTTAAATCGAACTATATGGCAAATATTCCGCTTAAAAAATTCGGAAGTGTTAACGATGTTGCAAATGCTGTTTTATTTTTAGCAAGTGATGTATCGGGATATATAACAGGGCAGACTTTACATGTTTGCGGCGGGCTTTTGTGTTAAATACAAAAAATAAAATAAAATTAACATAAATATTAAAATTTAAGGAGGAAAACATTATGAGTACTTTTGAAAAGGTAAAAGAAATCGTAGTTGAGCAGTTAGGAGTTGAAGCTGATGCTGTAACGGCGGAAGCTGCTTTCGTTGCTGACTTAGAAGCTGATTCATTAGACATCGTTGAATTTATGATGGCTTTGGAAGAGGAATTTGATGTTGAAATTCCTGACGAAGATGCTGAAAAAATTGTTACAGTTGGCGATGCAGTTAAGTATCTTGATGCAAATTCGTAAACAAATTTGCGTGAAATCTATGGGCGGCAATTTAATTGCCGCCCTATAAGTGTTGGAGGTAATATACTATGGAAAAACGAATCGTAGTTACCGGCGTGGGAATGGTCACGCCTGTTGGAATTGGAAAAGAAGAGTTTTGGACAAATATTAAAAACGGAAAATGTGGGATTGATAAAATCACTCGTTTTGATGTTACCGATTACACCACTAAGGTTGCGGCGGAAGTTAAAGATTTTAATATCGAAAATTATGTCGAGAAAAAGGAAGCAAAACGCATGGATCTGTTTGTTCAATATGCGGTTGCAAGCGCTAAAATGGCAGTTGAAGATGCTAATCTTGACTTGGAAAATGAAGATAAAAACCGTATAGGTGTTTACATAGGTTCCGGGGTTGGCGGAATGACCACGTTAGAAGATCAACACAGTGTTCTTACTGAAAAAGGCCCGGGGAGGGTAAGTCCGTTTTTTATTCCTATGATGATTTCAAATATGGCGGTGGGACAAGTTGCCATTATGTTAGGCGCGAAAGGAATAAATTCCACCCCCGTGTCTGCTTGTGCCAGTGCGACAAACGCAATCGGCGAAGCCCTTATGGCAATGCGTAACGGTTTTGCTGATATTATTATCGCGGGCGGAGCGGAAGCGACAATTACGCCCCTTGCAATGGCGGGATTTTGTTCCATGAAAGCAATGACAACCCGGAACGACAATCCGAAAGGATGCTCAACTCCATTTGATGCGAACCGTGATGGGTTTGTAATGGGAGAAGGTGCGGGAATTTTGGTTCTTGAAGAATTGGAGCACGCGAAAGCGCGCGGCGCGAACATAATTTGCGAACTTGTCGGTTACGGATGTACAAACGACGCGTATCATATTACGTCTCCAAGTGATACCGGCGAAGGCGGGGCACGATGTATGCAAATGGCGCTTGACACAGGAAACATCAATCCGGCTGATGTTCAATATATCAATGCGCACGGGACTTCTACGCCATATAATGACAAGTTTGAAACGGCGGCGATTAAGACCGTATTTGGCGATCACGCATACAAAATGAAAATAAGTTCGACAAAATCAATGACAGGGCATCTTTTGGGCGCGGCGGGCGCAATTGAGGGCGTAATTACCGCTCTTGCAATTCAAGATGGGTTTGCACCGCCAACAATTGGATATAAAAATCCTGATCCTGATTGCGACCTTGACTATGTTGTGAATAAAGGTACCGACTGTGACATTGAATATGCGTTGTCGAATTCATTAGGTTTTGGTGGGCATAACGCAACCATTGCGATGAAGAAGTATAAGTAGGGGACGCACACCCGGGCGTCCTGCTATTAGGACAATATATTATCGAACGGGTCGCCCGGTGTGCGACCCCTACAAGGGGTTATCTATTTATGGGAATTGGTTATGACTTTAAAAATCAAAAATTGCGAACACTTGCGCTTACGCATATTTCGTATGCGAATGAACATAATGTCGAGAGCAATCAAAGGCTTGAGTTTTTAGGAGACAGTATACTTTCATTTATTGTTGCAACATATTTATATAACGAAAAACCGGGAATGAATGAGGGCGAGCTTACCGAATATCGTGCGTTGGTTGTATGCGAAAAGTCGTTGGCGATTGCCGCGAAGAATATGGAACTTGGTGAACTTTTGATTATGGGGAATTCCGAGCGGCTCACGGCGGGAAAGGACAAGCCGTCAATACTTGCCGATGCTTTTGAAGCAGTACTTGGCGCGATTTATTTGGATAGCGGAATTGATGTTGCCCGAGAGTGGGTTACAACCCAACTCAAAGACGCGCTTTTAGATCCGTCAAGCGTTAAAATTGTGAATTATAAATCAGAATTGCAGACCATTATACAACAAACGGCGCGGGATAGAAGTTTTGTGGAATACAATTTAGTGGAACGCACAGGTCCTGATCATGAGCCGTTTTTTAAGGTTGAAGCGGTTTACGGCGGACAAGTTATCGGACATGGCAGCGGTGCAAACCGCAAAGATGCGGAACAATTAGCGGCGAAAGAGGCGTATGAGAGGATGAAGTAGGGGCGGTCTAAACGGCAATGTCAATCGAACACCAATATTGACAAGCTTTATGGTTTGGTTCGCGTTTTTTAAACTTAGGATATATGCAATATCCGCAATTTATATCAATATATCTAACTTGCCCACCTGTTTGATATACCCTGATATAATGCTGTATAAAATGATTACAGTTCCCGCAAGTTTTTTCATTCATATTATTGCTCCTTTGAGGGATGGTGGGCAATTTGAATTATACCCTAATTGTCATTCTGAACCGCAGTGAAGAATCTTTAAGCCCCTTCACTTCGCTCAGGATGGCATAACTGTGCGGTGGTAGGGCGTGACGCCCCCGGCACGCCGTAAACGAGATGCCATTTCAAACTGGCGCGTCGAGGGCGCCGCGCCCTACATCAAATCACGGTCGCGCAATGCGCGCCCCTACAAATGGTATGAATATATTATAATTTGTAAATTTACAAATGTCAACAACAAAATTGTAAATTTACAAAAATTGTTGGTATTTCACAAAAAACAGGGTGATATTTTATGCGAACTGTACAAGAAATGGCAATACTTATAAAATTAGAACTTAAAAAAAGACAAATAACTGCCACAAAGATGTTGTTGGATGTGGGGTTGAGTCAAGATGTTTTAGCAAATATGCAAAAAGGCTCTATGCCGTCGGCTGATAAGTTAGCGAAAATAGCGCAGTATCTTGGTGCGTCCACCGATTATTTATTAGGATTGGTGGATGAGTAGGGATTGCGGAGAGAGGTGAAAGGATTTGTATCTTAAAAATATAGAACTTCAAGGGTTCAAATCCTTCGCGGACAAAATATCCCTTGATTTTAACCGCGGAATTACAGCCGTTGTCGGGCCGAACGGAAGCGGAAAGAGTAATATCTCAGACGCAGTTCGCTGGGTTATGGGTGAGCAAAGCGTGAAAACTTTGCGCGGCCACCGAATGGACGATGTTATTTTTGCGGGAACAGAGACGAGAAAGCCTGTCGGATTTGCCGAAGTTAGTTTAACAATTGACAACGAAGAGCGATTGTTTCCGCTTGATTTTCCCGACATTATCGTTACTCGCCGAGTTTACCGAAGCGGCGAGAGTGAGTATTATATCAATAAAACTTCCTGCCGACTAAAAGATATTCACGAACTTTTTATGGACACCGGACTTGGACGGGATGGATATTCTATAATTGGGCAAGGGAAAATTGATGAAATTTTAAGCACGAAATCCGAAGACCGGCGGCAATTGTTTGAGGAAGCCGCAGGGATTACAAAATATAAATACCGTAAAACCGAGGCGGAGCGAAAGTTAGCGTCTACCGAGGATAATTTGACTCGCCTTCGTGATATTATGGCGGAAATTGAGGCGAATCTAGGGCCGCTTGAAACCCAGTCAGCCAAGGCGAAAAAGTTCCTCGACTTGCGTGAGGAACTTAAAATTTTGGAACTTAACGTGTCGGTTGACAGCATTGATAAGTTGAAAAAACTTCTTGCTGAAATTGATGAAACTTTCGGAATTGCCGCTGAACAATTAGAAACGGCAAAAGCACAAATTGAGCAACAAGAGCTTGATATCCAAAGTATGTTTACGGCTTTGCAAGAGAATGATGTTGAAATGGAAGGATGCCGCGAGCGGGAAAAGGAAATAGAAAGTGCAATTAATACTTGCACAAACGACATCAATATTTTCGAGACAAACATTGCTCATGCGAAAGAGAACATTGAACGGATTAATGGAGAAATCGCGGCGGCGCAAGAAGAAATCAAGGTTTTAGACAACGATTATGCGCAGAATGAGCGGGTTTTAAAGGAATATATGTCACAGCTCAGTTCATCGGAAGAGGTGCAAAACCAGTTGCAATCGCAGTTAGACGAAATCGCCAAAATTGCGGGGGACAAGAATACAGAAATTGAAAACAAACAATCGGATATTATTGAAAAACGTTCCGAAATCAATTCGTTGCGCGGAAAAATCGCGAACCTAAATATTTTGCTTAGCAATTATACCGACAGAAGCGAAGCGTTAGACTTAGACCTTACCGCGAAATCAATCGGCGTTGGCGAAACTAACGACCGAATTTCGGAACTTGAAACGGCATTGAATACTCAAACCACCGAACTTGATAAGCTAAAACAAGAGATTGAAAAGTTGAGGGAGGATGAAATTGCCGCGCGGCAAGAGTTTGACAAACTTACGTCCGAGAAAAATTCGATCTCTGCCGAACTGTCAAGCAAACAGTCGAAAAAAACAATGCTTGAAGATATGGAACGCAACTTTGAAGGTTATACAAAAAGTGTCAAAGGCATTATGCAAGCGGTGGAGCGCGGTCAATTGCAGGGCGTAAATGTTCATGCTCCGGTGTCTCAGTTATTGAATGTTGATGGTAAATTTGCGGCAGCAATTGAGGTTGCGTTAGGTGCGGCGGCGCAAAATATTGTTGTTGAAACTGAAAATGACGCGAAGCGGGCGATTGAATATCTTAAACGCGGAAACCTCGGCAGAGCAACGTTTTTACCCGTTTCTGCCGTAAAAGGAAACGAAATGAATGACAATGAAATATCGCAAAACAAAGGATTTTTGGGACTTGCGTCAAGGCTTGTAACCTTTGATGCCAAATATGACGGTGTTTTCCGAAATTTGCTTGGGCGAATTGCGGTATTTGAAGATATTGACAGCGCGATTGCTGCGGCTAAACGAAGCGGCTATAAGTACCGAATTGTAACGCTTTCAGGCGAAGTGTTGTCAGCCGGAGGAGCAATGACAGGTGGAAGCCGGAATCAAGGAAGCGGATTTATTTCCCGGGCAAACGAAATTGCAAAACTCGGCGATGAAATTGAAAATTTAAGCAAAAAAACGCAAAAAAACGCTCAAAATATTTCAAAAACAGGCGAATTTTTAAACAAAATAATAGGTGAAATTTCAAAAATTGTGACCGGAATTAATTCGCTTGAACAGCAAAAAATTAAAAACACTTCCGACTTGGGTCATATGCGTGAAAGTTTAAAAAATATCGAAGCTTCAATCCTAAACTTGAATGCCGAAAAGGAGACAATCCTTACAACCACAGCAAAAATTAACAATGACATTGCTTTAAGTGATGCTGAAATTTTTAAAGCGGAAGAGGAAATCTCTTTAATTGAAACGTTGGTGTCGCAAGGGAATGATGAGTTTTTGAAAATTTCGGCTCAGCAAACTGAAATTAATGACAAACTTGTACAACAAAATATTAAGCGAGGCAGTGTTTTGAAAGATATTGAAATGCAAAATGAACGCTTATCTGCGATTAATGAAGATAAGCGGGAACTGCTTGCTGACATTGAGCAAAAAAACGGACAAACCGTTGAAATCACAGACAAATGTGAAGACTTGGTTGATGATATTGATTTTAAAAGACAGCAAATTGAAGATTTCAAAGAAGAGAAAACAGCGTTGCTTGCCAAAATGGGGGAACTTGCTGCTGATAAAACGCAAACTGATGAGAAAATTCGGCAGTTGCAGGAAAGTTCCAAAGATAAGCGCGAGGAATTGTTTAAGGCACAAAACGAACATGCTAGAATTGAAAACCGCCGAACCCGCGCCGAACTTGAACTTGAAACGGTAATTAACCGAATTTGGGAGGAATATGAACTTACCTATTCTTCGGCGTTGGAATATAAGCGGGACATCGGTTCGATGTCCGGCGCGAATAAGCGGATTGAAAAATTACGAGAAGAAATTCGCGGGCTTGGAAATAT
>Ga0123355_10008566_pt1 | contig 15448 bp, 3 predicted proteins | sample TergutEmb28metaG_3_FD_89872 | JGI IMG/M metagenome (GOLD analysis project Ga0123355, IMG submission 89872) | Embiratermes neotenicus P1 segment gut microbial communities from Petit-Saut dam, French Guiana - Emb289 P1 | ecosystem: Host-associated > Arthropoda: Insects > Digestive system > Gut ... | reverse complement strand
CATCCAAAAACTCGGCGCAGAAAACCATATGCTGCAACTCAACATCTAATGCTCCAGATGATGGACGTATGTACCCGAAACATGTCGAGCTAAGAATACGTCAATAAAATTACCTAGTTGCATCTAGTTGGCATTTCACTTGATTTCAGTACTGGAATAAATGAATTTGAGTGTTCAAAGGATGAAGGCGCAGTGGACTGCAGTACGTTAGTTCGGACTGCGAACAGCATGCGGCCTATTTTAAATGCAGCAGTAAACCGCACGGTGTCATATGTGTGGGAACTTCTTGACTTTGCTGAGCAACTCGAAGCTTCTCAAAGGACTTTTGGTCCGTTCTTTTATTGTTTTTGTTTTTCATCTCTGACAGCTAAGTGTATGGAGCAAAGTTCTTCCTGAGAAACTAATAGGTCTACAGCTAGTGAAGAAATTTCCTGCATTTTGTGGAACCCGAAGGTTCATTATCGCGTTCACTAGGGCCCGCCACCTGTCCCTTTCCTGGGACGTTCCAGATGATCCTATGCCAGAGGTTTCCTTGGCCGTCAGTTCGGATGTGACACCGTATAGTTTTGCAAGTAATTATCAAAGTATTGGAGAAGCTTACTGCTTCTATCTTCATGGCAGAAGACTAGCCTGCAAGCGGAGGCAGTACGTCTGTAATGTTTGGACCCCTCTGCAAAACTGCTCGTCGTTGTATGTCTGAAGACGACAACCTGCGACTCATCCTCTGGGCAGTTCATGTATACCAGACCATGGCGTTACCAGCGCCGTGTGATGCGTAGAGCAGCACGTTTCGTATGGCCATAATTACGAGCTGCGTATAGTTTCCTGGGGAATTCTTAGGTCCTGCCTTCGCCGAGGCTGGGTGAGAACTCTACAAAGAAGTTGTCAAGGTGAGACGAAGCGATTTGTGCGCACGGATTCGCGTCATTTCCGCTCTGTCAATCATGTCCGATTCTACACGGTAACCCACCTTTCTCAGATATCTGGCTTTACGAAACCCAACACGAATACAACTTATTACACGGATTGACGAAATTATAGACGGGACGGCAGCGATTTTCGAGTAATTAAAACAGGCCTTTTCGTGATATTCTTCACCCCCTTGTGATTTGTGCTCGGATAGTACCTCACATCAAGCTTCGCCTGCTTTCTGCCACATTTCAGCTCATTTTAAACTCATTTCTCTTGACGTCTATTAATTTTCGCTAATGAATACGTCGTTAATTAGCCATAAACAAATCCATAGTTACGTATATTGTATTCGTCGCAAGATCTGACACATTCTGATGTGTTATCATACCTTTTACGCGTCTCAAGTACCAACTTCCAGTTCTCATTGAGCGTTTTTCTGTTGTTTGAACCTGTGGTTGCATAAACTGTGCACTATCTTGCCGAAATGTTTCTTAAGTTTTCTCAGGTACCACCCTAAATATTGATTCTATATACCACGTATTCACTTTATTAATATATATATATATATATATATATATTTCCGTCAACGCAACTATATAATAAAGGCATGAGTTAAAGCTAACGCGACATGTTTTGACTTAAAAAGTCATCCTCAGGATAAGGTAAGAACCATGAAGTTCTTTACAGTGTGGTTGCGCGCATTTGGGATCCCAGATGGCTTACAATTTTTGCAAAATTTGTAAGCCATCTGGAATCCCAAATGCGCGCAACCACGCTGTAAAGAACTTCGTGGTTCTTAGCTTAGCCTGAGGATGACTTTTTAAGTCGAAACATGTCGCGTTAGCTTTAACTCATGCCTTTATTATATAGTTGCGTTGACGGATATATATATATATATTAATAAAGTGAATATATAGAATCAATACACAACGGGATGACTTCATTCAAACTAAATATTGAAATCTGCGCTCTTCAGGGATATATTACGCAGGACCAAGAACTTATTGACCCTTGAAGACCAGACCGAAAGCTTGTCCCGAAACGTCGGTACGGAATTATCACTGTACGCTGCGTAATGTCCCCGAAGAGCGCGGATCTCACCTACATCGCAGTGGAAGCCTGAAATCACGTACCCTACATATTGATCTTTTATTAACACTCGTATGAAGTCCGATGACCGATGCCGGTGGCCGAGCAGTCTAAGGCGTAGGACTGTGGCCGCTCGATTGTTGGGATTGCGGGTTCAAAACCCACTGAGGGAATGCGTGTTTGTTTCTTGAGTTTGTTGTGTAGGTAGAGGCCTCTGCGACGAGCTGATCACTCATTCAGAGGATTCCAACCGGGTGTACCTAATTTTGTGATCTAGAAACCTCAATAACGAGGTGGCGTAAGGCCGAGGTTGGACTGTTGCGTCAAAAACAGAAAAAAGTCGGATGACATTTGAACAGGCATGTCGGACAATTTCGGTCTCCGGTTACGGATTCCACGGATAACCCTGTCGATGATCCTTGATTAGAGCCTAAATTGGAGCCCTTCAGTGACACATCAGTTTACGAATTTCGCTTTGTGACGTTTTTCAGCAAATTTCGAGACTGCAATACGGACTGAAACATGCGTACCTGTCACTGTCGTCAGTTGCTGTCGGTCACATTATGTTTCCATGGCTGAATTCAGTCTTTTAAATATTGACCTTCCTGGGTCCTATTACATTGAACAGTTACTAAAATTTTGCAATTGCTAGAGATTTAAAAATGAAGGAGGTTATATTTTCATTTTAATTTTTTTATTTTCTGTTACATAATCTAATATGAAAAGCTGAAATATTGCCACCACCAAACGTGAAACTTTGTTATGGAATTGTGTAGCTCATCACTTTCTTAAATTCTGGAATTAGATGGACTTGAATGGTTAGCTTAAAACCCCGGCCGACTTAACCCCTTGGAAAGGGCCCCCGACTGTCATTGGATAGGAGACTCATTGTGCCTTCGAAACCTGTAGGCCCGTGGTATCGGAGCAAAAACTCTCAGTCGCGATAGGGAATCGAAATCCGTTTTGACGATCATCCACCTTGTAGCCTAGTCACTATAATGACTGAGCTACCCGGCTTATCCTGCTATAACGCAATGTCAGTGCACAGTACTACATGCCCCTCTGGCAGTGTCATCTGCTTGATATACTGTGCTGAATTGCTTACACAGGACAAAACTTACGGTTATCCTGCGCAGATGTTGTGGACAGTAGCTTACAGAAGAAAGATTTTAGGTGCGTTTACATAATTGCGAAAAGCGACTATTCATGTCTGTCCGTCCGCTTGGAACAACTCTGCTCCCACTGGATGGATTTTCATGAAATTTGTCATTTGAGTACTTTTCGAAAATCTGTCGAGAAAAACAAGTTTCATGAAATCTGACAAGAATAACGGGTGCTTTACATGAAGACCGACGTACGTGTATGATAACATCTCACTCAGTTCTTCTTAGAATGAGAAATGTTTCAAACACACGTTGTGGAGAAAATCAGAACACACATTTTATGTTCAGTAAACCCCCCCTAATCGTGACGTAACGTGAGGTAACGTGAAAAAATGTGGCAGTGCCAGACAGACCACAGTTGACAATATAATCATGGCGCATGCGCCTTGCGTACTGGTAACTAAGGCTGCAATCTCTCTCTTTCACGCACGCACGTACGCACGCACGCGGAATATGGAATACTTATTGCTTTTCCACGACAACAGCGGTTATGCGAACGCACACACCTGAATGTTACGTTTATATGCACATTGCCTGTTTTGCTGAACATTGTTAATATTAATGCAACTGCGAAGGTCATATAACATTCCTATGTACTCGCAGTATCGAGTTTTTTTAAATACATATGAATACACAACTTTGTGATGTTATTTACATGCAGTGGATATAATGATAGCAGAATGGGGTCAGGCGGCTTTATCCTTCCGCTATACATTTAATTTTTGTATCAGCTTGACGTCTGGTTAAATGCATTAAGAAGGCTACATCCGGCACGTTTATGAGTCCCACAGGTCCCATTTCATTCCATAGCGAGTTCTCATAACCATTTATCGTGCAGATAATTGGCGAGTCTCTGTCGCACCCGGTCATTCCTATTTGTAGCTCTTTCAACATGGCGTCGAACATTTCTGGTAAGAACTGCTGAATCCTGCTTGTGTCTGTTCACGTAAGTGCGAGGGACCAGAGCTGAATTATTGGAGTTCAGGTCTTCATTGTGACGAAAATTTGACTGTAGTAAGGCAGTGCAGTTTTGTAAGTGGTTACATGACACTACACAGCACTTCCCCAGACGACATTACAATCCCCGTTACATTTAGGTATAGTGCCGGAGCTCGGTCTGTGGGGCCTCGTTTGTGAAACCGGATGCGTAATAGAAATTTGAAGTTCGATCTGATGGGCTGTATGAAGCCCATGATAAACTTTATATTGTATTATATATATATATATATATATATAAAGCATTCCCCACTGTTTAAGAAGTTGTTACAAGGAAATTGTCGGGCACATTCATGGCTGTGATCCGCAATGGGTTTTGTAGGTGTAGAAATGAACACGCTGTTGCCTCGAACAGACAATAGAAGAAGGAAATTCTGTTTATAAAGTGGTCACTGACTCCCTCTTAATCTGTCATCTGGGTCAGTGTATATACAGGTATAGGCAAATTTCCTGTCCACGTCCGTGCATAATTGTTTCCCTGTCCCAGTCCACTATATGACGGCATATAGGGGGAGCAGAGATTGGCTGCACTTACTGTTAACCACGGTATTAGGTGGCGATGTACGGTCAGGCTTACTTTCTTGCCACTTTGCTTCAGAGAGGGAGCCCCAGGCCCATTGAAGAGGGGACTGGGAGGTTTGGAAATTCATTGATGTGTCCTACCTTCCAGTTCTTTCGGATACCGTGAAAAATGTTGTATAGGCATTTGGCAGATCACCATACCGCGATACAGTTACAACACTAACACGGTGAGTTAGTTACTCTTTCCTCTGTGGCACTACAGCCCACATCGGGCTCAGGCCGCCTCGTTTTGATGTTTTTATATCACACAGACAGACAGACATATCCCGGTAGGACTTCTCTGAGCGAGTGATCAGCAGGACACATAGGCCGCTACCTTCACAACATACAACAAACGCAAGAGACGAACATCCATGCCGTCAGCGGGATTAGAGCCCACGATCCCGGAAGTCAGGCGGCTTCAGACTTGGGTCTTAGACCGCGTGGCCACCGGCAGCAGCTGTGTGCAGCTTGGTGCGCTGTTAATCATTTAATGATACTCACGTCATAGTCAGTCGGCAGTAAAATGCCACCGGTGGGGTGCGTTCTGCCGGTTCATAAACATGATTTTAATGTACGTCACTGACGCTGACATTCATGTCTGACGGTTAGGCATTGCTAATTGCTTATATAAATATACAATGATGTATCAGTCAAACACAACAAAACTTTATTATGTTTATTACTGTATTAGGGCAACATGTTTCGATTCTTATAGAATCATCTTCAGGCCCTTCTAAGATACAGATCCTTACTTAGCAATGTTTAAAATGCGCTGTGGGTTCCCAAACACCTATATTCTTGATATAACTATGTATAAAATGCATGTGTCGTTATGTTCTTATTATACAATCAGGGTACTTATTTCTAAAACTTTAACTGGTACATATGAAGGAGGTTACACGTATGTATTTGAGATGCGTTGTTTTAGAACTTTGGATATTGTTATATATATATATATATATTGTTGCTAATTACAAAATATGTAGATAAGCGTTAAAACGTTAAAAACATTAACAAACTATGCAGTAATGTTGCGCTTGTTAAGTGATATCATCCCTATGTTGATATTATATTCTTGACGAACGTTTAGGCTCTTATCTCCAGTGTTGAGTGGATCTGTTTTCTTAGAAATGCCTGAAGATGATTCTATAGAATCGAAACATGTTGCCCTAATACAATAATAAACATAATAAAGTTTTGTTGTGTTTGACTGATACATCATTGTATATTTATGTATGTGTTAAACACTTCGGGTTGGCGAACATTAAAATTGCTAATTGCGATAATGTGGTATTCTCATTGTGCCTTGGGACGATGAGACACTGAGTCATACAGATATGAAAGCAATGAAATTGTATTGCATTTCTCTGTCGTGTGTGGACAATCAGAATGTGACTCACTGGTGTGAAATTAGCCTGCTGCTTGCAAACTGACGTAACCAAGCAGACTGCTCCGGATGTGGCATTTGGGTGTAGTGAAATGCCAAGCATTGGCCTAATTTTGTCAAATGAATGGGCAGAATCAAGATCTAGTTCAGTATGAAAAGTCTGCCTAAGATTCCAAAATCCGAATCGATCTCGTCAAAGTCAGAAGCTTTATCACTCGCCGTTCACAATCAGTGACCGAGAACGACGGGTGGGGCTGGTGGAGGAGTGTTTCTCATGATGGCACAACCTCGAAGTGTTAAAGATGAGTGGTAGGACCGTTATATCATGAATACAACGAATTTTGCTCGCAAGTGAACAGAGAAGACGTATAAATTTTGGTTTTATCTGTTTTAAGATCGTAACTTGATCAAGACTCATGGCTGTAATCTGTAACTGAGTCACGTGGTTTAATTAGTCTCGTTTATTTGCCGAGTACTGTTGTATTATATCTGCAACGAATTGCTAATAATCTGCAAACACAATGAAGATAGATCGATGGTACCGGTCCGTGTGTAAATATTTACCCAAGTTCATGTCCTCCATTCATATAAACGGTGTGGGATGCACGTTCTGCCGCTAATACCATGGCCTGAAGAATATACCAATAACCTCTGCTCGTTGGAACAATGTCGTTCAATAATCCAATGTCATAGTGGGTGTGTTTTATGTTGTCAGCTTATCATTCATAGTCTGATACTGTTTCAAAATTTAATCGGAATTTTTGTTGGCTCAGCCGATATTTGAACACGGATCGCTTTTTTTTTTTTTTTCGCTTTTAAGTGAAAGCGAGTTATTAATTATGTTACGGATTTGATGGCGGGATGGACGCGTACAAATTATCATTCAGCCCGCATTATTATACCCGTCAGTACTCGCATAAACTCTTTTAGATACAGCCGTGACTGAACTTACATGTTATCATCGACCGCAACTTCAAAACCGTCCATTGCGCATTTCTCGTAATGTATATCCGAGTTTCTTCTTATTCTCAAAACAATCAGCTGTTACATCCTGAAGCGTCTGGACTCCGTTTTGGAGAAGCTGTTCGTTTTCTGTAAGACAGTTACATTTTTAAATGTTATTTATATGTTTCAGGCTTCGTAAGATTAATTAACTGACCCATTCGCACGCAAAAATCTGATGTTCGCAACAATTTACGCTTTTATAAAACCCGAAGTTCATCACCGTATTAACAAAAACCCCGCCAGCTGATCCCGTTCCGAACCAATACAAGTCGAATAAATTCACTTGCCCATTTACTCTTTAATACCAATTTCAGCGTTTTCTTCCCTCTACGCCCAAGTGTTACAGCTTGCCTCTTTTTCTTGTGTCTTGTGCTGCCTGAATTTTGCGTACATTGCTCATTAATCAGGTAACTGAAGAATAAAAAAACTAACTACATGCCACTTATTATTTTATTGTACTTCTTATAGGCTCAACATGTTTCGGGCATTACTATGCCCATCATCAGGAGCTCACGACAACGATGTTGATTACCACATTGGTCGTTTCGTTCTTGGTTTGCCTTAAGTTGGAGGTTAGGTGCGGTTATGCTGGAGTAGTGTCCGGGCTGCAGCCCGGACACTACTCCAGCATAACCGCACCTAACCTCCAACTTAAGGCAAACCAAGAACGAAACGACCAATGTGGTAATCAACATCGTTGTCGTGAGCTCCTGATGATGGGCATAGTAATGCCCGAAACATGTTGAGCCTATAAGAAGTACAATAAAATAATAAGTGGCATGTAGTTAGTTTTTTTATTCTTCAGTTACCTGATTAATGAGCAATGTACGCAAAATTCAGGCAGCACAAGACACAAGAAAAAGAGGCAAGCTGTAACACTTGGGCGTAGAGGGAAGAAAACGCTGAAATTGGTATTAAAGAGTAAATGGGCAAGTGAATTTATTCGACTTGTATTGGTTCGGAACGGGATCAGCTGGCGGGGTTTTTGTTAATACGGTGATGAACTTCGGGTTTTATAAAAGCGTAAATTGTTGCGAACATCAGATTTTTGCGTGCGAATGGGTCAGTTAATTAATCTTACGAAGCCTGAAACATATAAATAACATTTAAAAATGTAACTGTCTTACAGAAAACGAACAGCTTCTCCAAAACGGAGTCCAGACGCTTCAGGATGTAACAGCTGATTGTTTTGAGAATAAGAAGAAACTCGGATATACATTACGAGAAATGCGCAATGGACGGTTTTGAAGTTGCGGTCGATGATAACATGTAAGTTCAGTCACGGCTGTATCTAAAAGAGTTTATGCGAGTACTGACGGGTATAATAATGCGGGCTGAATGATAATTTGTACGCGTCCATCCCGCCATCAAATCCGTAACATAATTAATAACTCGCTTTCACTTAAAAGCGAAAAAAAAAAAAAAAGCGATCCGTGTTCAAATATCGGCTGAGCCAACAAAAATTCCGATTAAATTTTGAAACAGTATCAGACTATGAATGATAAGCTGACAACATAAAACACACCCACTATGACATTGGATTATTGAACGACATTGTTCCAACGAGCAGAGGTTATTGGTATATTCTTCAGGCCATGGTATTAGCGGCAGAACGTGCATCCCACACCGTTTATATGAATGGAGGACATGAACTTGGGTAAATATTTACACACGGACCGGTACCATCGATCTATCTTCATTGTGTTTGCAGATTATTAGCAATTCGTTGCAGATATAATACAACAGTACTCGGCAAATAAACGAGACTAATTAAACCACGTGACTCAGTTACAGATTACAGCCATGAGTCTTGATCAAGTTACGATCTTAAAACAGATAAAACCAAAATTTATACGTCTTCTCTGTTCACTTGCGAGCAAAATTCGTTGTATTCATGATATAACGGTCCTACCACTCATCTTTAACACTTCGAGGTTGTGCCATCATGAGAAACACTCCTCCACCAGCCCCACCCGTCGTTCTCGGTCACTGATTGTGAACGGCGAGTGATAAAGCTTCTGACTTTGACGAGATCGATTCGGATTTTGGAATCTTAGGCAGACTTTTCATACTGAACTAGATCTTGATTCTGCCCATTCATTTGACAAAATTAGGCCAATGCTTGGCATTTCACTACACCCAAATGCCACATCCGGAGCAGTCTGCTTGGTTACGTCAGTTTGCAAGCAGCAGGCTAATTTCACACCAGTGAGTCACATTCTGATTGTCCACACACGACAGAGAAATGCAATACAATTTCATTGCTTTCATATCTGTATGACTCAGTGTCTCATCGTCCCAAGGCACAATGAGAATACCACATTATCGCAATTAGCAATTTTAATGTTCGCCAACCCGAAGTGTTTAACACATACATAAATATACAATGATGTATCAGTCAAACACAACAAAACTTTATTATGTTTATTATTGTATTAGGGCAACATGTTTCGATTCTATAGAATCATCTTCAGGCATTTCTAAGAAAACAGATCCACTCAACACTGGAGATAAGAGCCTAAACGTTCGTCAAGAATATAATATCAACATAGGGATGATATCACTTAACAAGCGCAACATTACTGCATAGTTTGTTAATGTTTTTAACGTTTTAACGCTTATCTACATATTTTGTAATTAGCAACAATATATATATATATATATAACAATATCCAAAGTTCTAAAACAACGCATCTCAAATACATACGTGTAACCTCCTTCATATGTACCAGTTAAAGTTTTAGAAATAAGTACCCTGATTGTATAATAAGAACATAACGACACATGCATTTTATACATAGTTATATCAAGAATATAGGTGTTTGGGAACCCACAGCGCATTTTAAACATTGCTAAGTAAGGATCTGTATCTTAGAAGGGCCTGAAGATGATTCTATAAGAATCGAAACATGTTGCCCTAATACAGTAATAAACATAATAAAGTTTTGTTGTGTTTGACTGATACATCATTGTATATTTATATAAGCAATTAGCAATGCCTAACCGTCAGACATGAATGTCAGCGTCAGTGACGTACATTAAAATCATGTTTATGAACCGGCAGAACGCACCCCACCGGTGGCATTTTACTGCCGACTGACTATGACGTGAGTATCATTAAATGATTAACAGCGCACCAAGCTGCACACAGCTGCTGCCGGTGGCCACGCGGTCTAAGACCCAAGTCTGAAGCCGCCTGACTTCCGGGATCGTGGGCTCTAATCCCGCTGACGGCATGGATGTTCGTCTCTTGCGTTTGTTGTATGTTGTGAAGGTAGCGGCCTATGTGTCCTGCTGATCACTCGCTCAGAGAAGTCCTACCGGGATATGTCTGTCTGTCTGTGTGATATAAAAACATCAAAACGAGGCGGCCTGAGCCCGATGTGGGCTGTAGTGCCACAGAGGAAAGAGTAACTAACTCACCGTGTTAGTGTTGTAACTGTATCGCGGTATGGTGATCTGCCAAATGCCTATACAACATTTTTCACGGTATCCGAAAGAACTGGAAGGTAGGACACATCAATGAATTTCCAAACCTCCCAGTCCCCTCTTCAATGGGCCTGGGGCTCCCTCTCTGAAGCAAAGTGGCAAGAAAGTAAGCCTGACCGTACATCGCCACCTAATACCGTGGTTAACAGTAAGTGCAGCCAATCTCTGCTCCCCCTATATGCCGTCATATAGTGGACTGGGACAGGGAAACAATTATGCACGGACGTGGACAGGAAATTTGCCTATACCTGTATATACACTGACCCAGATGACAGATTAAGAGGGAGTCAGTGACCACTTTATAAACAGAATTTCCTTCTTCTATTGTCTGTTCGAGGCAACAGCGTGTTCATTTCTACACCTACAAAACCCATTGCGGATCACAGCCATGAATGTGCCCGACAATTTCCTTGTAACAACTTCTTAAACAGTGGGGAATGCTTTATATATATATATATATATATATAATACAATATAAAGTTTATCATGGGCTTCATACAGCCCATCAGATCGAACTTCAAATTTCTATTACGCATCCGGTTTCACAAACGAGGCCCCACAGACCGAGCTCCGGCACTATACCTAAATGTAACGGGGATTGTAATGTCGTCTGGGGAAGTGCTGTGTAGTGTCATGTAACCACTTACAAAACTGCACTGCCTTACTACAGTCAAATTTTCGTCACAATGAAGACCTGAACTCCAATAATTCAGCTCTGGTCCCTCGCACTTACGTGAACAGACACAAGCAGGATTCAGCAGTTCTTACCAGAAATGTTCGACGCCATGTTGAAAGAGCTACAAATAGGAATGACCGGGTGCGACAGAGACTCGCCAATTATCTGCACGATAAATGGTTATGAGAACTCGCTATGGAATGAAATGGGACCTGTGGGACTCATAAACGTGCCGGATGTAGCCTTCTTAATGCATTTAACCAGACGTCAAGCTGATACAAAAATTAAATGTATAGCGGAAGGATAAAGCCGCCTGACCCCATTCTGCTATCATTATATCCACTGCATGTAAATAACATCACAAAGTTGTGTATTCATATGTATTTAAAAAAACTCGATACTGCGAGTACATAGGAATGTTATATGACCTTCGCAGTTGCATTAATATTAACAATGTTCAGCAAAACAGGCAATGTGCATATAAACGTAACATTCAGGTGTGTGCGTTCGCATAACCGCTGTTGTCGTGGAAAAGCAATAAGTATTCCATATTCCGCGTGCGTGCGTACGTGCGTGCGTGAAAGAGAGAGATTGCAGCCTTAGTTACCAGTACGCAAGGCGCATGCGCCATGATTATATTGTCAACTGTGGTCTGTCTGGCACTGCCACATTTTTTCACGTTACCTCACGTTACGTCACGATTAGGGGGGGTTTACTGAACATAAAATGTGTGTTCTGATTTTCTCCACAACGTGTGTTTGAAACATTTCTCATTCTAAGAAGAACTGAGTGAGATGTTATCATACACGTACGTCGGTCTTCATGTAAAGCACCCGTTATTCTTGTCAGATTTCATGAAACTTGTTTTTCTCGACAGATTTTCGAAAAGTACTCAAATGACAAATTTCATGAAAATCCATCCAGTGGGAGCAGAGTTGTTCCAAGCGGACGGACAGACATGAATAGTCGCTTTTCGCAATTATGTAAACGCACCTAAAATCTTTCTTCTGTAAGCTACTGTCCACAACATCTGCGCAGGATAACCGTAAGTTTTGTCCTGTGTAAGCAATTCAGCACAGTATATCAAGCAGATGACACTGCCAGAGGGGCATGTAGTACTGTGCACTGACATTGCGTTATAGCAGGATAAGCCGGGTAGCTCAGTCATTATAGTGACTAGGCTACAAGGTGGATGATCGTCAAAACGGATTTCGATTCCCTATCGCGACTGAGAGTTTTTGCTCCGATACCACGGGCCTACAGGTTTCGAAGGCACAATGAGTCTCCTATCCAATGACAGTCGGGGGCCCTTTCCAAGGGGTTAAGTCGGCCGGGGTTTTAAGCTAACCATTCAAGTCCATCTAATTCCAGAATTTAAGAAAGTGATGAGCTACACAATTCCATAACAAAGTTTCACGTTTGGTGGTGGCAATATTTCAGCTTTTCATATTAGATTATGTAACAGAAAATAAAAAAATTAAAATGAAAATATAACCTCCTTCATTTTTAAATCTCTAGCAATTGCAAAATTTTAGTAACTGTTCAATGTAATAGGACCCAGGAAGGTCAATATTTAAAAGACTGAATTCAGCCATGGAAACATAATGTGACCGACAGCAACTGACGACAGTGACAGGTACGCATGTTTCAGTCCGTATTGCAGTCTCGAAATTTGCTGAAAAACGTCACAAAGCGAAATTCGTAAACTGATGTGTCACTGAAGGGCTCCAATTTAGGCTCTAATCAAGGATCATCGACAGGGTTATCCGTGGAATCCGTAACCGGAGACCGAAATTGTCCGACATGCCTGTTCAAATGTCATCCGACTTTTTTCTGTTTTTGACGCAACAGTCCAACCTCGGCCTTACGCCACCTCGTTATTGAGGTTTCTAGATCACAAAATTAGGTACACCCGGTTGGAATCCTCTGAATGAGTGATCAGCTCGTCGCAGAGGCCTCTACCTACACAACAAACTCAAGAAACAAACACGCATTCCCTCAGTGGGTTTTGAACCCGCAATCCCAACAATCGAGCGGCCACAGTCCTACGCCTTAGACTGCTCGGCCACCGGCATCGGTCATCGGACTTCATACGAGTGTTAATAAAAGATCAATATGTAGGGTACGTGATTTCAGGCTTCCACTGCGATGTAGGTGAGATCCGCGCTCTTCGGGGACATTACGCAGCGTACAGTGATAATTCCGTACCGACGTTTCGGGACAAGCTTTCGGTCTGGTCTTCAAGGGTCAATAAGTTCTTGGTCCTGCGTAATATATCCCTGAAGAGCGCAGATTTCAATATTTAGTTTGAATGAAGTCATCCCGTTGTGTATTGATTCTATATATTCACTTTATTAATATATATATATATATCCGTCAACGCAACTATATAATAAAGGCATGAGTTAAAGCTAACGCGACATGTTTCGACTTAAAAAGTCATCCTCAGGCTAAGCTAAGAACCACGAAGTTCTTTACAGCGTGGTTGCGCGCATTTGGGATTCCAGATGGCTTACAAATTTTGCAAAAATTGTAAGCCATCTGGGATCCCAAATGCGCGCAACCACACTGTAAAGAACTTCATGGTTCTTACCTTATCCTGAGGATGACTTTTTAAGTCAAAACATGTCGCGTTAGCTTTAACTCATGCCTTTATTATATAGTTGCGTTGACGGAAATATATATATATATATATATATATATTAATAAAGTGAATACGTGGTATATAGAATCAATATTTAGGGTGGTACCTGAGAAAACTTAAGAAACATTTCGGCAAGATAGTGCACAGTTTATGCAACCACAGGTTCAAACAACAGAAAAACGCTCAATGAGAACTGGAAGTTGGTACTTGAGACGCGTAAAAGGTATGATAACACATCAGAATGTGTCAGATCTTGCGACGAATACAATATACGTAACTATGGATTTGTTTATGGCTAATTAACGACGTATTCATTAGCGAAAATTAATAGACGTCAAGAGAAATGAGTTTAAAATGAGCTGAAATGTGGCAGAAAGCAGGCGAAGCTTGATGTGAGGTACTATCCGAGCACAAATCACAAGGGGGTGAAGAATATCACGAAAAGGCCTGTTTTAATTACTCGAAAATCGCTGCCGTCCCGTCTATAATTTCGTCAATCCGTGTAATAAGTTGTATTCGTGTTGGGTTTCGTAAAGCCAGATATCTGAGAAAGGTGGGTTACCGTGTAGAATCGGACATGATTGACAGAGCGGAAATGACGCGAATCCGTGCGCACAAATCGCTTCGTCTCACCTTGACAACTTCTTTGTAGAGTTCTCACCCAGCCTCGGCGAAGGCAGGACCTAAGAATTCCCCAGGAAACTATACGCAGCTCGTAATTATGGCCATACGAAACGTGCTGCTCTACGCATCACACGGCGCTGGTAACGCCATGGTCTGGTATACATGAACTGCCCAGAGGATGAGTCGCAGGTTGTCGTCTTCAGACATACAACGACGAGCAGTTTTGCAGAGGGGTCCAAACATTACAGACGTACTGCCTCCGCTTGCAGGCTAGTCTTCTGCCATGAAGATAGAAGCAGTAAGCTTCTCCAATACTTTGATAATTACTTGCAAAACTATACGGTGTCACATCCGAACTGACGGCCAAGGAAACCTCTGGCATAGGATCATCTGGAACGTCCCAGGAAAGGGACAGGTGGCGGGCCCTAGTGAACGCGATAATGAACCTTCGGGTTCCACAAAATGCAGGAAATTTCTTCACTAGCTGTAGACCTATTAGTTTCTCAGGAAGAACTTTGCTCCATACACTTAGCTGTCAGAGATGAAAAACAAAAACAATAAAAGAACGGACCAAAAGTCCTTTGAGAAGCTTCGAGTTGCTCAGCAAAGTCAAGAAGTTCCCACACATATGACACCGTGCGGTTTACTGCTGCATTTAAAATAGGCCGCATGCTGTTCGCAGTCCGAACTAACGTACTGCAGTCCACTGCGCCTTCATCCTTTGAACACTCAAATTCATTTATTCCAGTACTGAAATCAAGTGAAATGCCAACTAGATGCAACTAGGTAATTTTATTGACGTATTCTTAGCTCGACATGTTTCGGGTACATACGTCCATCATCTGGAGCATTAGATGTTGAGTTGCAGCATATGGTTTTCTGCGCCGAGTTTTTGGATG
>Ga0123355_10008565_pt1 | contig 15448 bp, 15 predicted proteins | sample TergutEmb28metaG_3_FD_89872 | JGI IMG/M metagenome (GOLD analysis project Ga0123355, IMG submission 89872) | Embiratermes neotenicus P1 segment gut microbial communities from Petit-Saut dam, French Guiana - Emb289 P1 | ecosystem: Host-associated > Arthropoda: Insects > Digestive system > Gut ... | reverse complement strand
GGGAAGAAATTTTTTCGTGTATTGTTTGTTATGACTTACATGGTGCCCCCGTATTTGGGTGCTATGGCCTGGATGCGGCTGCTTAACCCAAGGGTAGGTACCCTAAACGTTTTTCTCCAAAACCTTTTTGGGCTGGAGTCCACCCCCTTTAATATTTACACCGTACTTGGTGTGACATGGGTTATAACGACATTCTACTATCCATTTGCTTTTATTACGATTTCCAGAGCGATGGAAAAAATGGATCCATCACTTGAGGAGGCCGCCCGGATTTCTGGAGCATCCCCATTACGTACACTCAGGACCGTTACACTGCCGCTGATGGCACCGAGTATTGTTGCCGCCGCATTATTGGTATTTGTTGCTGCTGCGTCCTGTTTTGGTATCCCTGCGATTGTCGGCATACCCGGGCGTGTACATACAGTAACTACTCGTATCTTAGATTTAGTGTTTGTCGGCAGCGTTCAAGGGCTTGATGACGGCGCAACGCTAGCTGTTTTCCTGATGTTTATATCGGTTTTTGTACTGTATATCTCCACCTTTGTTATCGGGCGTAAGCAATACATCACCGTATCAGGAAAATCCACCAGACCTAATATGGTTGATTTAGGCCGGTGGCGTTGGCCCATTTTCCTTTTTATATGCGTGCTGACATTTATCATTGTATTCCTTCCGTTTATTACAGTTGGGCTTACCTCTATCACGGTTAACCTGGGTCGTGAGCTTTCATTTGACAACATCACTTTCAGATATTGGATACGGATATTTACCCGAAGAGCCATTGTTTCTTCAGGGAGAAACAGTATTATAGCCGCAACCACCGCCGCAACGGCTGGTATGGTTATCTCCGTCTGTATGGCGTATTTGCTGATGCGTACCAGTACCAAAGGACGGCGCATCCCAGATTTTCTGATTACAGTTGGCGGCGGGATGCCAAGTGTTGTTATTGCGCTTGGGCTTATCATGACGATGTCCGGCCGGTTTACCATCAATATATACAACACTTTGTATATCATCATTGTAGCGTATATGATTAAATACACATTGATGGGTATGCGTACTGTGGTATCTTCCATGAGCCAGATACATCCGTCCCTGGAGGAAGCATCCCAGATATCCGGTGCAAGCTGGCTGCGCACAACAAAAAATATACTTTTACCGTTAATAGCCCCTTCATTGGTGGCCGGGTGGTTCCTGATTTTTATGCCGTCCTTCTACGAACTTTCTATGTCAACGCTGCTGCAAGCGCCGCTCTCCAGGACGATCGGATATGAACTGTATATATATCAGACTTATCACAGTCAGCAAACCGCTTCGGCTCTCGCCACTGCCATACTGTTATTGGTAATCATTATAAATGCGATACTATACAAGTTAACAAAGGGCGAGTTTTCAATATAACGATATAAGGAGGCATGGCGTGTGGCCAGTATAACAGTAGATAAAATTTTAAGAACATTTGAGAACGGTTTTACCATTTTAGAAGACTTTACGCAGGTTTTTGAAGACGGCGGCTTTGTTACACTTTTGGGGCCTTCCGGTTGCGGAAAAACAACATTGCTTCGCCTGATTGCCGGATTTGACAAACCAACCAGAGGAGAAATCCGTATAGGCGATGTGGTTGTCTGCTCCGATAAAAAGTTTGTACCCCCGGAAAAACGGAATATAGGGATGGTTTTCCAATCCTATGCTGTGTGGCCTCATATGACTGTATTCCAAAATGTGGCCTATCCCCTGAAGATCAAGAAGTTTTCCAAAGCAGTCATTAAAGAAAAGGTAGACAAAGTCTTGGAATCGGTGCATCTTATCCAGTATGCGGATCGCACCCCTGCCCAGCTTTCCGGCGGGCAGCAGCAGCGTGTGGCCTTGGCCCGTGCCCTTGTGGCAGAACCTGAGCTGTTGCTGTTGGACGAGCCGCTGTCTAACTTGGATGCCAAGCTAAGGGAAACCATGCGCTTTGAGATTAAAGAGCTGCAAAAAACCTATAACATTACGGTGGTTTATGTCACCCATGACCAGACCGAGGCGATGGCCATGTCAGACAAGGTCATTGTTATGAATCAAGGCCTTGTCCAGCAGGTCGGCACGCCAATGGAGATATACAAAAACCCGGCCAATCAGTTTGTGGCTGCTTTTGTGGGTAAGGTTAACTTCATGAAAGGCGAAGTGAAGGATGGCCGGATTGACCTGACAGAGCTTGGCCAATCCGTGCCATACGACGGCTCCCGTACAGGCAAGGTGGTAGTAGCGGTGCGCCCTGAGAATATCTCCATGTCCCTGGAGCCGGAGGCAGAGCGGTTGGAAGGTACGTTAACCAGTATGTACTATCTGGGCGATACCAACGATTGCCGTGTGGAAATGGGCGGGCAAACCCTCCGTGTTATTGCTGAAGGCAATACGCATGATGCATTTGAAACACCCAGCAAGGTGTATATGAATTTTAGGGATATCCTTGTTTATGAAGACGATGGTACGGATCATGCTGAGATTGTAACGTAAAGATAGTACTGTAGGGGCGATCAAGGTTGGTCGTCCCTTCGTTTTTAGTTGTGTCATTTGCCAACCACCCCGTCAACACTGCGTGTTGCCACCCCTCCGAAGAGGGGAATTTGTATACTCAACTCACTAAATTCCCCTCCTTGGAGGGGTGCCCGCAGGGTGGGGTGGTTGGCTTTGTGTTTGTGAGGTAATAATTATGTTTGCATCTTATACGGTTCAAAATATATTTTTAGTTTTTGGCGGGCTGGGCTTATTTTTGTATGGAATGAAAATGATGATTGACGGCCTGGAAGAGATGGCCGGTAATAGAATGCGTACCGTTGTTGAACGTGCTACTTCCAACCGCTTTTTTGGTATTGGCGTAGGGGCGCTGGTTACAGTTATCATACAAAGCTCTACGGCCACATCGGTTATGGTGGTTGGGTTTATCAATGCCGGCCTGATGTCCCTTTCTCAGGCGATCAGCCTGATTATTGGCGCACATATCGGTACGACCCTGACGGCACATATTTTTGCATTTCGGGTAGACGAGATTGCGCCTTTATTTATCTTCTTCGGCCTTGCATTGTATCTGTTTATGAAAAATAAAAAAGCCAAGGATGCTGGCTTTATCATATTAAGCATAGGCATCTTGTTTTTTGGCCTTGCGGTGATGGGGGATCCACTTAGGGAATTTGCCCATACTCCGCAATTTCAGGCACTGCTTACGACGTTTGAAAATCCATTTTTGGCGGTACTGTCCGGTTTTATTTTTACCGCCCTGATACAGAGTTCTACTGCCGCCACAGGCATTCTTATAACCCTTTATTTACAGGGGGTTGAACTGGACTTTGCCACCGCTGTGTATCTCATTATGGGTATCAGCATTGGTACGACGGTAACCGCACTTATCGCCTCCCTTGCCGGCCGACGGGAAAGTAAGCGTCTGGCTTTGGCCAACTTGATTTATATTTCTATCGGATGCGCTATTTTTGGCACGCTGATATCCATCTTCCCAGGGATACTGCTATGGTTCCAAAGCACGTGGACTGAGGGAGCCCGCCAGCTGGCGATGTTTTATACCTTTTTTAAGGCTGGCCTGACTTTGCTCTTTTTGCCATTTGTCAGCCATCTGGCGGCGTTGATATATAGGATTATGCCTAAGCGTAAATCGGCGGATTCCAAAGAGCTGTTATACATCAAATCGGATACTGAACAAACCCCAGCCATGGCCATTGATCAATCCTTTGACGAGCTGGGCCATATGGGTAAGATGGTATTGGAAAATATGGAGCTGGCCCTTGAAGCATTTTACGAAGGTGATGATGATAAAGCCGATATGGTTATCGAGACCGAGGCCTCCATCAACTACTTAAACCGCCAGATTACCACCTTGCTGGGAGAGCTGGAGAATGTAGAATCCGTCGCTGACATGAAGAAGATCAGCACCCTGATGTATATCGCCTCTGACCTTGAAAGAATAGGGGACCATGCAGAAAATATCTCCGAGTACAACATCCGCAACAAAGAAAACGAAATGCGGCTGTCCCCAAGGGCTTTAAAAGAGCTGAAGGTGTTAAGCCATGCGGTGATAACGATGATCACGTTAATGGTGGGCCTCTTTGATACGCTTGCAGAAGAAAAACTGGAGCAGATATATCTTTTAGAACGTAAGATTGATGACCTTTCCAAGGAATATATCGAAAATCACATTAATCGGCTAAAACACGAGAAGACTGATCCAAGGGGCGGGGTTATCTTTATCAATATGGTAACCAATCTGGAACGCTGCGCCGACCATGCAAACAATATTGCATATTATTTCTTGGAAATCAGGCAGTTTAGGGGAGAGTAGGGGATACGGTGGAAAAGACGACACAAAGGCCAGCAAGCTGGCTAAGCATACCCTTTGCCAAAGACCTGACCAAAGCAGAATTTAGCTGGGTACTGTACGACTGGGCAAGCCAATCCTATGTTATGGTGGTGATGACGACCATCATGAGCCTGTATTTTATTCAGGCAGCCAGCCTGTCCGCTATTTCAGAGGAGACAGCCAGTGCCTATTTTGCCTTGGGCAATACGGTCGCTACCATCATCATCGGCGTGATGGCTCCGGTGATTGGGACGCTGTCCGGGTACAAGGGCAAAAAAAAGCTGCTGTTTACCATCTTTACCTTTGCAGGGCTTATGGCAACCGTTGCCCTGGCCTTTGTGCCGGAGCAGCTTTGGTTTATTATGCTGGTTGTTTTTGTGATTTCCTCCATCGGCTATGCCGGGAGCAATAAAATTTACGATGCCTTTCTTGTGGACGTAACGGAAAATGACCGGATGAACTGGGTGTCCAGCCTGGGATTTGCCTTTGGTTACATCGGCGGGGCTTTGCCATTTATCATCTGTATTGCGCCGGTAGTTTTGGCTCAGTTTGGGGTCATCAACATGTCCTTGATGATGGCGTACCGTATTGCGTTTATCATCGCAGCGGCCTGGTGGATTCCATTTTCCATCCCCATGTTTAAAAATGTGCATCAAAAATATGGCAGCGAAAAGGAAGATAAATATATCCGCAAAAGTTTTATCCATGTGTGGACGACAGCAAAGGAAATTGCCTCTCAAAAATCCATCCTCGTTTTTTTGATTGCCTTTTTCCTTTACAGTGACGGGGTAGGCTCTATCATCCGTATGGCCACTGCTTACGGCACCACGATAGGACTGGACGCAGTTACCCTGCTTATGGTTTTGCTGGTCACGCAATTTGTGGCCTGTCCCTTTGCCATTGTATACGGCAAACTTGCCCAAAAATACGGGGCTAAGCGAATGATTTATTTTGCCATCGGTACATACTGCCTGATTTGTCTTATTGCTTTGTTTATGAACCCTGCAAGGGATTTGCAGACGCTGACAATTATGTTTTGGTCGCTGGCCATGCTGGTGGGGACTGCCCAGGGCGGTATACAGGCACTGAGCCGTGCATATTTTACACGGATTATCCCTAAGGAAAAATCCAACGAATATTTTGGTTTTTACAATGTATTCAGCCGTTTTGCTTCCATATTGGGTACAACGATATTTGGAGTGATTACGCTTTTGACTAATCAGCCGCATTACGGTATTGCGGGTATTGCGGTATTGTTTGTGGCTGCGGCGGTTATATTCAGATATGTACCGAGCGACCAGTCACAAGGGGCAGTTGGTTAGTGAGCGTAACCAACTGAGGTGAGTGACATAAAAATACGCCTCCCACATCTGCGGGAAGCGTATTATTTTTTTGCTCTTTTTGCCCTCGTTTACTCCTGTGCTGCCAGCAGCAACTTTGGATCCATCAAGCTATCCTCATGGAGTACCCTTAAACTGACGTGATGTCCGTTTAATACGCTAAATACGGAGGGCCTTCCTACCCCACCAATAACTTGGCCAGCTTGTACAACGTCACCTTGTACCACTAAGATGCCGTCCATCAGCTGTCCGTAGATGGTCTCCCAGCCGTTTCCGTTATCTACCCGTATAAAGTTGCCGTATACCCGGTCGCTGCCAACTTCTGTGACCCTTCCGGCGGCGGCCGCCCTTACGGGGGTGCCTTCCTGAGCGGATATACGCAAGTCGTCATTGGTGCGCCATTGATCTAATGTAGGGTTGTAGATGAGCTGATCCTGGCTGAAAACCATGGCGATGTCCCCATATACCGGCCATATCATCTGATCCCCTTCGGTAAATGGGTCAAATGATGCCGTAGGCTCTGTCGTTGGCTGCGGCGGGGCGGCTTCGGGGGTTACACTCGGCTCGTTTTCTGTGGTGGGGGATGTCCCTGAGGTATCAGGTGCAGCCTCATTTTCTGGCGATGGAGCCGGAGCCTCCTGCGGGATGGTACTTGCCGGGGTGTCCGGTGTCCGCTCTGTGTCTGGGGAAGGGCTTGGCACTTCCCGTGGGGTAGTGCTTGCTGGTGTTTCCTGATTTGGTTCTCGATTTGGGCTTGGGTCAGGACTTGGGCTTGGTGTGCTGCGTGGTCTAAATAGCGCCTGATCCAAATCGGCCTGGGCCAGATAAGGCAAAGTGTAGTCTGCGCCGGCCATAACGGTTTCTTCATTTTCGGCCTGCTCGTACGCAAACTGTTGTGGATCGGGGCCAACTGTTGTGAGGTTGCTGAAAGAGATAACCAGCGCAAGTACCAGTACTGCGCCGCCTCCGGCAGCTAAGGATGTATAAAATCCTTTTTTCCTTTTATCCCCGTATCCTGTGGATTGGTTTTTCACTCCAAATCACCTCCAGCCGTATTATTGCCGTGGTCTATTTGGTTTATTCATTTATTATCCAATTTTGGGATTTGTTTATAATGTGCTTGACAAAAATTTCGTCGATTGCTACCCTATGATGGCGAATCTTAGAATTGCGAGGAGATATAATTATGAAATTTAATACAAGAAAACTGTACATAGCTGCTTTTATAATTGCCTTTGGTATAATTTTTTCTGTATTGCCGCCAACTATTGTGACAGCAGAAACCCCCGCAGCGGAAGGTACATATGCCTATGAAAATTTTACAGACAATGACGATACATACAAAGATGACGATGTGACAAATGATGATTGCGCCTATGAAGATGATACCTGTATTTATGATGATACATACTATCCAGCAGAGGCTCCGGAAACTGATGAAGACTTGGCATACGATGAATTTGAGTACGATGAAGATGCAGAGCCTATCCTCTTTGAGGATTATGGCGCAGCATTTTTAAGCGCAGTGCTGGTGGCAGATTTTAGTGAATTGCAAACTGCTATAGCAAATGAGGAGCCGGATATCATAATACAAAATAATATTGTATTTGATTCCGCAATCACGATATCGCATGATGTAATCTTTACAGCAGACAGTACGGTACAGCTTACTGTAAACGGAAATTTTCGTCATTTTAATGTCATAAAAAACAATGGCGGCAATGTCAGGATGGAATTTAGCAACGTAGAGCTTGTTGGACAATCCCCAGCCCAAGGCGGCGGGATTATGATAGCAAGGACACCTCATGCGAATGATGCAAACTTAAGTAATACCATCGGCACACTCTACTTATATAATGCAATTATAAGAAATGTTCATAACACAAGCAGTCACGGTGGTGCTGTATCCTTTACATGGCCGCAAGGTGAAATTGCAATGACTGTTCAAAATCTGGTTGTTCGTGGTAACAATACACGCTTGGAAGGAAACTCATCCACCCGTGGCGGAGCAATTTCCGCCAATCATGTTACAATCTATGCCGGTGTGTTTAACAATAATACGACGACACAACGCGCCGGTGGTATTAATGCACATGGCAACCTTACGATGTATGGCGGTACCATTAGCAACAATCATTCAGTGTGGGGCGGCGGCGTTGAAGCTCGGCACGGTAACGTTATACTTTATGGCGGGATTATCACAGGCAATTCAGCAACGCAAAATGGCGGCGGTGTTCGCACCATATCAGGTTATCTGAGCATAAGCGGTGATGCCGTAATAAGCCATAATACTGCTATCGGAAATGGCGGCGGCATTGATTCTGCAGTCACTTACATGCATGGTGGTACCATTACTAATAATCAAGCACACAACGGCGGCGGCATATATGCCAATAATTTTACCATGACCGGCGGCAACATCCAGCATAACAACGCAGAATATGGCGGCGGCGTTAGTATTTGGGGAATTGTTATTCCCCCTACTGTAAATTTTCAGGGCGATTTTACTATGACAGGCGGAAATATCCGAAATAACACTGCAATATACGGCGGCGGTATCCATATTGGTGAAAACACAACTGCCGCCATACTTAACGGTGTCATAAGCGACAACACAGCTATCCATGATGGTGGAGGAATCTTTACCCACGCCCATGCCAATTTAACCACAGGTAACGTCACATTTACCAGAAATACTGCTCAATCTGCCGCTTGGCCAAGTTCTATCTGGCCAAATATCCCTTATGCTGTAAGTTCCAGTATTATCGGCAGTAGCGGAAGCTTTTTGCATCCGCTTAACAACTTTGATATAAACTATGCAGGTACTCCAATCACCTTCCACATCCTGACATTTAACGCCAATGGCGGTACCGGTGGGCCTCACATTGTAACGATCATTGAGAATACACCAGTTACGATTATCACACCCAACACAGCAGGCATTACACGCCCCGGCTTTACTTTTACCGGCTGGAATACAGCAGCCGACGGCAGCGGTACGACATATGCCCCCGGTGCTTCTATTACCTTAAACACAAATCTAACATTGTTTGCCCAGTGGGAAGAGACACCAAGCGAAGCACCGCCTGCAGATAACCCGTCTGAGCAAGTAACTTCCGGTGGCAGTGACCCTTTTCGCAGGCCTTCCAGACCTATGGGCGGCCCAAATAGCAGCCACTATACTGCCACTATTTATTATGACCATCCTTTTTACTATGACGCTCAACAACCAGAGCCTTATCAGGAACCAATACAACTGTTAACACTGTATTACCAAGTACCCGAGACCGATATCTCACAGACCATAGATTACGTCGTACCAGAGGCGCAACCAGTCCCACAAATATCACAGACCCATGTTAATCCACAAACCAGCGACCATACCAGCCCGACAGGCTTGATCATATCTGCATGGGGATTATTTTTTTCACTGATTGTTATTTTCTTCGCCAATAAAAAAAATTCAACTGGTTGGTATTAGCAACCAGTTGAACTGATGAGGGGCCTATGCCCCTTTTTTGTTTCTCTTATTTCACCTTAAAAAACTCCAGCACCTCGCCGCCAAGGCCGTCTACAAATGCAATCTCTACATTCATTGTAGATGTGCCTGTGATGGCTGTTTCTGTCGGCGATATTGTGCCTTTTGCGCCCAGTGCCAAAGCTTTTTCGTACGCAGCCGGGACATCATCTACCAGCACGGCCAGGTGACCCCAGCGGGCATTGGCTTCCGGCTCGTCCGAGCCATTGCCAAACACTTCTACGATGCCGCCATCGGCCATTTCCAGCATGATTGCCGGGGTGCCGTCCATGTCCCAAGCAATTTTTTCTTTCAGGCCCAGCACTTCTTTGTAAAAATTGACGACTGCATCAAAATTTTTGACCTTTAAGGCCACGTGATGAAATGTACATGCCATTGTAATCGCTCCTCTTTTATATGTATTATCGCAGGCTTAGGCCTACGAAGTTGCCAAAATTAATTCTTCCTTTATAGCCCGGATAGTCTCGCACACTTCAAAGGCCTGCTCCCACTGGACAGGATGCTTGATTGCCCGCAAAGTGACAACAAAATCCAGCTTGGCTTTGTGGGCAAACTTGGGATCAGCTTCTTCTGGGGAATGGGCTGCATCCATAAAAAGGCCGTAGTTTTCGTCTGTAAGCCGATATGGGATATATGGCTCCAATATGTCTAACAGCATTCCAACCGTTGTATACTTCAGCCTTCTGCCCGGTATGCGAGGCACATTGTATTCCCGGATATGCCTGTACAGGCACCAATCATTGATAAAGGCCAGGTTATGGGAACAATGCCTGTCAAAAGACGCCAGTGCATCTTTTAAGAGGCGCATGAGTTTGTCCAACTGATTTTGCGACAATAAAATTGACTGCATACGATTCATCCTCTGCTTTTGCTTTAGACTTTAGTGTATGCTGTTTTTATTGTTTTACATTGGTTAGTTATGCCAATGGCAATGCCAAATCCAAAACCACAGGGCAATGATCCGATCCCATGACCTGATCGTAGATATCCACGCCTGCAATGACATCCTTTAAGGACTCCGACACCAGATAATAATCGATACGCCAGCCCACGTTACGGCTGCGGGCCCCGCCCATGTACGACCACCAGCTATATGCGTCGGTTTTATCCGGATTTTTATATCGGAAGGTATCTACAAATCCGGCATCCAGCAGTGTTGTCATCTTTTCCCGCTCCTGCGGGGTAAAGCCTGCATTTTTGGTGTTGGTTTTAGGATTTTTCAGATCAATCTCCTGATGGGCCACATTTAAATCCCCACAGATGATGACGCCCTTTTGGGCGGCCAGGCCGCAGACATATGCCCGGAAGTCGTCCTCCCACTCCATCCGGTAGTCCAGCCGCAGCAGCTCCCGCTTAGAATTTGGGGTATACACTGTCACGTAAAAAAAGTCCTCATACTCCAGGGTAATGATACGCCCTTCCGTATCATGATGGGGGATGCCCATGCCGTAGGTGACGGCCAATGGCTCCTGTTTGGCAAACACGGCCGTGCCAGAGTATCCCTTCTTTTCGGCAGAGTACCAGTATTGATGATAATCGCCAAAATCGAAATCCCCTTGCTCCCGGTTCATTTTAATTTCCTGCAGGCTTAGCAGGTCAAAGTCCTGGCTGTTAAAAAAGTCCATAAAGCCTTTGTTCATACAGGCTCGCAGGCCGTTGACATTCCAGGAGATCATGCGCATGGTGCGCTTTTCGTTTGTAGTTTTCATGCCCCCTTTGGGGGTTTCCTCCGATCAGGTATAACAAATTTTCAAGCACTCGTCCGAAGCTAAATGGCTACCGTAAGCTTAGGCAGTATATCATATTTATCCGGTTGGTGTATAATGGATAAAAAAATAAACGAGGTGCAAATCAAACATGCTATACCCAATCCTGTTCCACCCCATATACAAAGAAATGGTCTGGGGCGGCGGCCGCATGGCGGACCGCTTTGGACGTAACCTGCCATCCAATCATACCGGCGAAAGCTGGGATATCTCATGCCGTCCAGATGACATGGGCATCATCGAAAATGGGCCCCTGGCAGGCACGCCATTTGATAAAGCGGTTGAGCAAAATCCAACCGCCTTTTTAGGGACACGTGGTTACCAGATTTATAAAGAAAGAGGCTTCCCACTATTAGTCAAAATCATCGATGCCAACGATGACTTGTCCATACAAGTGCATCCTGACGATGCCTATGCTGCCGCTCACGGCCTGGAAAGCGGCAAAAGTGAGATGTGGTATGTCATGGAAGCGCCGCTGGGGCAAAGCCTCATCATCGGCCTGACCGACGATGCCACCCCTGAAAAGCTCCGCCAGTATCCTTTGTCATGCCTGAAGCGGCTGCCCATAAAAAAAGGAGATATCATCGATATCCCGGCAGGGTTGGTTCATGCCATCACCAAAGGTGTAATGATCGCAGAGATACAGCAAAACTCGGATATTACCTTTAGGTTGTATGATTATGATCGGCTTGGGCTGGACGGCAAGCCTCGGGAGCTGCATATAGAAGACGGCGTAGCCGCAACAGATTTTGACAATATCCACTCAGGGATTACTGATGGTGCTATCGTAAATAAGCATTTTTCCGTTAACAAAATTGACATTAATGGAGAAACATCTGGAGAAGCTAACCCAAAAACCTTTATCATTTTCACCTGTGTAGAAGGCTCTTGCATTGTTACCGGTGGTGGAATACAGGTAGCGCTCCCTTGCAGCCGCTCCATTTTTATCCCAGCCGGGATGGGCGCTTATACTATAAGCGGCAACGCTGTTTTGCTAAAAAGCTGTATTGTATAAAGATGCGTTTTAATTTCCGCCAAAACGGGAATACTCATTTTGATGACAATTTAATGACAAAAGGACGTTGCCAGTGGATAAATTTATCATAGAACAATGCGGCCCTTTAAAAGGGTCTGTACGTATAGGGGGGGCCAAAAATGCAGTGCTACCTGTGCTGGCCGCTGCGCTCCTTACAGAAGAAAAATGTATCATTAGAGATGTGCCCAACCTCAGTGATGTCAATTCCATGGGGGAATTGCTGACATCCCTTGGGGCTTCTTTAGATTGGGATCGTGAAGCAGGGGTGATCACCGCCGCTGTAGACAGGCTTACCCGCTGCGAGGCCGAGTATGATTTGGTTGGTAAGCTGCGGGCTTCCTTCTTAATCATGGGCCCGCTGCTGGCCCGTTTGGGAGAAGTGCGTGTGCCTTTGCCGGGAGGCTGTGCCATTGGCACCCGTCCGGTGGATTTGCATCTTAAAGGCATGGCCGCCCTTGGGGCCGAAATAGAACAGGCCCACGGATACATGACCGCCAAGGCCAAAAAGCTAAAGGGCGCAAAAATTTATCTGGACTTTCCCAGCGTAGGGGCTACGGAGAACATCATCATGGCGGCGGTACTGGCTGAGGGCCAGACTATCCTGGAAAACTGTGCTATAGAGCCGGAGATCGTTGACCTGGCTAATTTCCTGAACTCCGCCGGGGCGGAGATTCGGGGTGCCGGGACAGACACGGTCAAAATAAACGGCGTTAAATGCCTGAAAGGGACGGATCACACGGTTATCCCAGATCGGATAGAGGCCGGTACTTATATGGTGGCCGCCGCTATCACCCGAGGCGACATCTATCTTACCAATATCGTAACGGATCATATAAAGCCTGTAACGGCCAAGCTTAAAGAGGTCAATATGAAGGTGGAAGAGGCCCCCGACGGGATACGGGTCTTCCATGAAGGTGCAGGACAGGTGGTGGCTTCGGATATTAAGACCCTGCCATACCCTGGCTTTCCTACAGATATGCAGGCTGTTTTTATGAGTTTACTGGCCACGGCTGCCGGCACCAGCATCATCACCGAGTCCATTTTTGAAAACCGCTTTATGCAAGTTGGGGAGCTTAAACGTATGGGGGCAGATATTAAGATCGAAAGCCGCAGTGCGGTGGTTGAAGGGGTATCCAGATTGACCGGGGCTCAGGTTAAGGCAACCGATTTGCGTGCAGGAGCCGCTTTGGTGCTGGCCGCATTGCAGGCAGACGGGCCTACGGAGATAGGGGATATCTATCATATTGATAGGGGGTATCAGGGGTTGGATGTGCAGCTTAATAAGTTGGGGGCTTGTATCAGGCGGTGTAGATGATGGGTAGGGGACGCCGCCTTCGGCGTCCCGAAAATAACCGATATGCCTGCGGGACGCTGAGGGCAGCGTCCCCTACATAAAACCGACCGATTTTGATCTTTTTGCCAAAAGCGGTCGGTTATTTTTCTGCCGCCGCCCAACGCTTTAACTTCGGGAAAACTTCCATAATACGCTCCCTGGCTACATCGGCATCCTGGCCAAACTTTTCTGGTGTGTCCATTGGCATGGCGCAGCTTTGGCAAAGCGGTGCTTCATTTGGTTTAGACATGTGTATCGCTCCTTTTATTTTCAATTGTAGTGGCCTGTGATTTCTATAACATTCCCATCCGGGTCATAGACATTAAAAAAATAATAATGGGTGTTGGCTTGGATGATATCTGTCATCCGGCCAATGTTCAGGCTTTTTACCCGCTCATATTCTACAGCCAGATCGGGTATCCAGAAGTTGAGTGCAAACTTGTGATCCCCACAGCCGCTGTAATCATGGCCGGGAATGTGGGCTTCGTTCATAATGGACATGCATATGCCATCGAAGAAGAATTGGCCGAATCGGTTAGGCTTGGCCAGCATAGGGCCTTCGTACATCAAAAGCCAGTCGGTGTATAATGTATTGTCAGCGTAGCAACTATGTGCTACATTAATAGCATTGAAATATCTTGTAAAGGTGGTTAAAACATGTTGAACACATATGCAAGGCCAGTACGTGATTTACGCAATAATTACAGCGAAATCATCAATTTGGCTAATGATGGAAATCAAGTTATTATAACCAAAGGCGGCAGGGAAGCTGCAGTGGTTATAGGAACTCAAGCTTATAAAGAATATGAAGCTTTTTTACATCGTAAATATATCAATAGCGAATTGGCTAAATCCAAAGCGTTGGCTAAAGACCCAAACACTAAGTGGTTAAGCGAAGAAGAATTTTGGGATGGATTTGAAGACACGATTGCCTTATGAACTATCAAATAAAATATCTTCCTACAACAATAGAAGACAGGGCAGTCATTCGTGATTACTTATGCCAATACTATGAAAGTACAGCCAAAAATTTTTTTGTTCTTCTTAAAAAGAGAATATCACAATTGAAAGAATTTCCTTATTCATGCCCTGTTTATGAAGATGACCCTGATTATCGCAGGCTAGTAGTTGGCGACTATCTGGTGTTTTATATCGTTAATGAAGATAATAAGGTCATTGAGATTCATCGTATCTTCCACGGCACACAAGATATCAGGCGGCATCTTAGATAAGCTGTTATTTTATCAACTATTGTTTATTTAAACACTTTTTCTAACATACAATCACAAAATCCTGTCCTCGCTTCATTGTCTAAATGCAGAGGCTTGGAAAACAAATAGCAATCCAACGCCTCTGTAATCACATCTCTATACTGCTCCGGCAAATGATCCAGCCCCCATTGCCCGCCGTCTTTTTTGGATAAAACAAGATTATCCTGTATGAATGCATATACCCGGCATAAATTTAACACGACGTAAACGGGGTTATCTAAAACATCCTGTCTGGCATTTTCTATATCCAACCGTATGCTGTCTAAGTAATCTGCTTTGGGAACATCCCCAAAAACCTGAGAGATGGGCTGTCCGCATAAAACAACCCCCGCATGATTGATGACGGTAAAATGGGCAGCCAAATCCACATCTGTTTTAATTTCGTCTGTGCATAGGGATAGTGGATTTTCCGCATATGCTTCCAGAAAGCTGTTTGAAAAATGCAGCTCGTAGGGTGTGGGGTATACGAAGGGTTTGCAGTATTTTTGTTGGACGATACTCATCTCGAAGCCTTTTATTGGGGCTTCGTTTTTTAGTTCATATAATACTTGCAGGAGGTCCAGTTTGTTTTGTTGGGTGAGTTCGTGCTCCACAACAACGATAAAATCGATATCGCTGTTTTCCCAGGTAAAGCACTGGAAGGCGATTGAGCCGTGTACGTATATGCCGACGAGGTTGTTGCCTAAGATTTTAGTGTATCTTTCTGATATGGTTTGCAGTAATGGCTTATAGTCCATTTTTTAACTTCCCTCTCCTATTGGATGCTGTCTAAACCACTGATCCATTTCGTCCAAAAAGTTAGTTTCTTCCCCG
>Ga0123355_10008564_pt1 | contig 15448 bp, 10 predicted proteins | sample TergutEmb28metaG_3_FD_89872 | JGI IMG/M metagenome (GOLD analysis project Ga0123355, IMG submission 89872) | Embiratermes neotenicus P1 segment gut microbial communities from Petit-Saut dam, French Guiana - Emb289 P1 | ecosystem: Host-associated > Arthropoda: Insects > Digestive system > Gut ... | reverse complement strand
CAGTCAGTCAGTCAGTCAGTCAGTCAGTCAGTCAGTCAGTCAGTCAGTTAGTTAGTTAGTTAGTTAGTTAGTTAGTTAGTTAGTTAGTTAGTTAGTTAGTTAGTTAGTTAGTTAGTTAGTTAGAAGAAAATATCTGCCATAACCTACCGGATAGGAGAATGGGACAGCAAAAGGGAGGAGAGAATTAAAGTTAACCAGAAGATGTAGGCAGCAGCACGTTTTACTTAAATACTGAAAATTTTCTACCAGACTGCCCGGTATCACGCGCCTGAAAAAAGTACCCTTCAACACTGAGGTGGACCTCAAGAAGTTAGATGGTGAGAAATCCTCTCAGTGTTGTGACCAATGTTTACATTTTTTATGAGCGATACTGAGTTTTGTAGTTCTAACGGCGCAGTTGACAAGTTTGGTACTAAAAGAAGTTACTGCCCCTAAAGCTTCTTTATTTCTTGGCTTAAAGCCGTCTACAAGTTGGATTTTTACCCGACTTCCTAATGTCGACACCTGGGCTGGCAGTACGTTTCTAGTAAAATTTTGAGTTGTACGAATATGTAGCCCTATACTCACCAAAATAAATCATGACATGCATCGGTGTCCAAAATAATGTGTTAATAGACACTGATCGAGCAGGGTTGCTTATGTGTTGATGTTGTGCTTTCCACATACTGTAGGTGACTTGAATGTGGATACAACTGGAGTATTCAAGAGTTATAATTGATTGATTGATTGATTGATTGAGCAAGCGAGTGAGTGACTTCTAATGTGGTGTAGGAATCCTACATTACATGCTTTACTACATTTAATTGTCCAAATTAATTTGTTTCATTTCCTACAAATCTTAGTTCACATATTACAAAATTTAATTACTGACTTCCTTATTCCAATAACCCATATAGACGTCACTGCCATTATTAAGGCTGTACAACCCACGACACTAAGCTGTCCAGCAAGATGCATGACCCTGTCCTCCATAAGAACGAACTTTATTACCCTATGTACCCGACCGAAACCTAAAACAAAACAAGAAGATGATAATTATGAGAAATGTGCAATTATGAATGGCAAATGAACAGGGAAAGCGTGAGAGGCTAAATGTAAGTCGCACGAAAGGAACAGGAATGTCAGGTCGTAAAATGGTACCATTTGAAACACGTTCTTAAGAGCACATCGGGTTGACCGTGACATTCATGGAATTTAATAAATACTGTCGTTGTCTGGTTAACGTTACATGTTACGTTATTTGCAAAGAACAACGAAGTGTTTCATAATGACTATTCGAAAACACGTTTACTGTTGTGGTGCACCCTATACTTCAGTAGCAGCAGCATGTGACAGGCTAAGAGGTAGGGTAAGCTGCATTACCTTATTCACATTAAAGAACAATGTAATCTACAAACACAGGGTCATTCAAAATGATTGTCGGGGTTTTAACAACTTGTCATGCACAACACACTTGAGATAGGAGTATATATGTTTTTTTATTTAATAGAACAACACTCCAAGTTTTTGTTACATACCTTACACGTGCTCTATATGTGCACCCTTTGTGATTCTACAAACATCAACACGATAATCGATTTCATTCCAAACTGTTTGTAGCATGCCAGCGGTGATTATCGATTATAGAGTTGATGTTTGTAGAATCACAAAGGGTTCACATATAGAGCACCTGTAAGGTAGGTAACAAAAACTTGGAATGTTGTTCTATTAAATAAAAATACATGTAGTCCTATCTCAAGTGTATTATGTATGACAAGTTGTTAAAATACCGACAATCATTTTGAATAACCCTGTATACAATAAATACATTTTTCCATTAAAAGACACACATTGCGGAACGTAGGCCTAACGGCAACGCAAGCGGGTAAACAAGAAATCACACTGGGATAGGTTTGCAAAATGTTTTGGAAATTCTAATTAGTCTGAATTATTGCACAAATTAACTGGAAATAAATTGTTCTTGTTTTTAGCACTGCGTCTTAAATGAACAAAAGTCTGAGACCCGAACACGAAGCTTCGAAACCGCAAAATCTAAGAAAATTTCACCAATTTTTTCATTCAGTTCTTACCGTCTCCTCCTTATTCAACTCTTTAATATTTTCTCGTCATTTCCTGCCTCTGAAGAACAGTTCGTGATTCGATCATTGTTTCTAATAATTGCGGAGCACCGAAATAAAAAATTACATTTTCTGACCCACATTTTGGACACAGAACTTTCTTCTCACATTAAAAGTATGAAGCCGATATCATGGCGTACAGAGTTTACACCCACATTAATTTACAAAATATTCTGAATGTACAAGAAAAGTTGATGATTGAGCAGTTCTTTTCCAAGTACCACCGTCATGTTCCTCTTTTACGGCTATAGTCATAAAATGGGAGGTATTTAATAGATTAATCAAGCAACTAAAAATAATATATATAGAACAGAGTCCTCCTAAGAATTTGATGAAATAAAGTGAAATGCCAACTTGATGCAACTAGGTAATTTTATTGATGTATTCTTAGCTCGACATATTTCGGGTACATACGTCCATCATCAGGAGCATTCGATGTTGAGTTGCAGCATACGGTTTTCTGCACCGAGGTTTTGGAAGGGTGGTGGTCTTGAGAGCCGCTGCTTAGGTCGTGTGTACGGTGCGGATGGTGCCGTGCGACACATTCCGCACCGTAAACACGACCTACGCAGCGGCTCTCAAGACCACCACCCATCCAAATCCTTGGTGCAGAAAACCATATGCTGCAACTCAACATCGAATTCTCCTGATGATGGGCGTATATACCCGAAACATGTCGAGCTAAGAATACATCAATAAAACGCCTTTTTGCATTAAGTTGCCATTTCACTTTATTTCAAATGGGGAAATATTCTATGACGACAGTGGTCGCTGCTTCACCATCAGTGTGGCAGCTGCGTTTATGTAACATGTAAAGAAATGTGATATAATTTCTGGTTATAAAGTGGCTGTGGAAAATTTTAGGCAAATATTTTGGAATTTTCCTCAAAGGACTGAAAAAAATTGAATAACCGACACTAATACCTAGAATGGAATCCAGTACTTTGCTAACGTTAACTTTGTACTGGTTATCCCCTTGTGCATATACACCAATAATTAACCATCTCTTTAGTGTATGTCAAATAAGCACAATAACTTTAACGTCAGACATATACGGTTAGTCCTACAAACACCTGCATATACAGCATACAGCGAATTTTATGGTAGTTGGTGTCTTACAGATGATGGCCTGGTGGTGGCACTGACGCAGGAAGATGGCCGACCCACGCATCTGATTACAAGACAATGGCTTCTGCGTTCAGCAACTCTCTGAGTGTGGTCTCCTTTCTTCTCATACATCATGCAGTTTATGCGCAAAGTAAGTAGACTGACACATGTGGTTCACCAGCTCATGAGCGTAACTCACTGTGCTGTCTCTCACGAAACGAAAATGACAGGCTTTTAAAAGGAATTTTATTCTACAACGGCAAAGGAAAGCATGTAAAGCAGCCTCAAGTGACACCACTTAAATTTCAGACGTTGCCTAATTAGTCTCTTGTGTGTTTTATTACGAATTTAAAGGCAGCAAGGTCGCCATGAACAATATCTGGATGCCAACAACCGTCATTTCGACCCGTGGTGAACAACGGCGCATATAACGGAGCAAATTAACAGGTCGCTGTCTATATAATACCACTCAAGGTAGTTGGAAAATATTTGTGAAATACACTACTAAATAACCACACACACACACACACACACACACACACACAAGGAATATAAGAATTATAGTAAAGATGTGCGTTCGATGTGGGTTTTCTCCCGTCTATTTTCGTTTCTTCTGCAAGTGTAACAGACAGAGATAATAATATACTGAGAGAGATAGTAATATGCTGACAGAGATAGTAATACACTGACAGAGATATAGTAATATACTGACATATATAGTAATATATTGGGAGAGATAGTAATATACTGAGAGAGATAGTAATATACTGAGAGAGATAGTAATATACTGAGAGAGATAATAATATACTGACAGAGATAGTAATATACTGAGAGAGATAGTAATATACTGGCAGAGATAGTAATATACTGAGCACTACCATTATCCCTTTGTTATCAGAAGTTGAAATATTCGTATTAATGTGTAATGCTGCTTGTGTCAAGTGTGGGATGTTTGTTTACTTTCTACTCAACAATATGTGGATAATTAGAGCTTAGTTTGAAAAATAATCTCTAAATTATTATTATTATTGTTATATAATTTTGCAAACTATTGCAATAGTTCTATTACCTAAATCACATCGCATGACTTCTGTGCCTATGTTTGGATTTCGTCTGTGGGAGGTACACGTTTCCAGTCTTGGCGGGTTGCAGCTATCCTGACAGGGGTTTCGTCGTCTCAATCATAGGTCAAGTTGAATGTTGAGAATGCCCACTCACGGATTTCACTGCAGTCTTCACTAAACTTTACTTTCTCAGTGTCTGCAACCATCTTTTTCATCTCATTCGAGGATCTGCAATTATAATGTTTGAAAGTGGACTGACTGAAGCAGTCCTTAAGTGCTATCTAATAACATGAATTCCCCTAATAGATTTTATCTTGTTTGTATTGAAACTTCTTTCGAAAATGAAAGATATCGAAAACTTGCTGGACACTGAAAGCCGTTTTGACAGTTACGAGAAGCGCCTAATTAGATGTATTAATGTGTACTGAACTACGCGTACATCGCAGTCTCCGTTCTTCTGGGATGTGGTGCTGCGTATTTTGGTGATTGTTATCCGAAGTTTCGAGACAGCATGAAGGTCTGGTCTTCGAGGTTCTATATGTCCATGTCGATATAATCATTCGCACATTCTCTGACACCCAACCGCCACCTCACACACTTCTGAGAGGTGAAGAAAATAAAGATAATTTTTTTAATCTGTAAATGTTCTTCTCGTATATTTGGCTCAGTTTTTCCTGGTGGTTGAGTCCACCTGAATGTATCGTGTCTAGACGTGAAGGTACCTGGACTACATTAAAGTCTGTGTCGTGACTCTGTGTGCGTGCGAATCACTGTAGCGCTGATTTTAATAACTTTAATGGCTAAGTTCGAAATACCGGAAGTACTTTCAGGTTGAGTGTCTCCTAACAATAGAACCAGAAGACTGAACAGATATTCTCGGAACGAATGTAGTAGCACTTAATCATTTGAGACAAGGAATTCATATCGATCAAAAATCAAAAATTAATGAGCCATCTGGGATCCCAAATGCGCACAGACACATTGTAAAGAACTTCATGGTCCTTAGCTTAGCTTGACGATTACTTTTTTAAGTCGAAACATGTCGCTTTAACACCTTAAACGCCGAGTTAAATCCCATCTGCCATCTGATGGCATTATTAGGAGCTCACAATATTCTCCACGTTAGCAGAATAAGGGTTAACCTATGATTTTATTATACAGTTGTGCTGACTGAAATATATGTAATAAAGTGAATATATAAAAAATTCAGCTCATACTTTGCCTCAGTTGCCCAGACAATTCCGTTCCTGCTATACGTGGCAACATTCACAGTTCAGTGCAAGAATCACTTCAACATTTTCATCTATAACTGCAGTCCCCAAAGAATTCTCGTCAACTGGTTAAAGACCGCGAAATATACGCCTTAAAAGACGCTTAGAAATTACGATTTGAGTGTAACAACAGGCCCTGTACTTTTTCTATTCCAAGGACGAGGCTGCTAAACCGACTGAAACATTCCTGTTCGTTTCTGCTATATTTTGGTACATTCTTAAAAACTAGCAACCCACTTTCGACAAAAACACAAGCGCGTAATGAATCATAAACCGCGTCCCGTTTCAAATTTCTTTTTCTATTTTGTACAGTATTCACCACATGTAGTTACTATATATATTAATATGGCACGTCTTTTAACTGGTTACATTTTGTGCGATGGTCCGATATTAAGTTGATATCTAAATTTAGAACTTGAAGTAGATTTTGTATTACCAAAAAAATAGACGCCTTGAATAGTGTTCAGTTATTTCAGTGGAATAGTTGAAGAATAAAAGACCTACGTGATGTCACTTGCTATTTTATTTCAGTTCTTATGTACTCAACATGTTTCGGATATTAATATATCCATCATCAGGAGCTTGCGAGTTGTGCTTCAGCCTGCAACACGGACACTACTCAAACCCAGCCGCACCAAATCTCCAACACACAACGAACCGAGAACGAAACGACCAATGTGGTAATTCAACAGAATAGTCGCAAACTCCTGATGATGGATATATTAATGTCCGAAACATGCTGAGTACATAGGAAGTGAAATAAAATAAGAAGGGACATCACGTTGGTCTTTTATTCTTCAACTATCACAATGACGGATGGTCCAATAAACCTAAGTTTTCAGTGTAATGTTTATGAAAACAGAGAGAAAACATGTGGCTGGAGAGTCACTTTCCTATTACACATTCAACTTTTGTATTTTGTGCAGTCAGTGAAAGATATAAATTTAAGTAGAAAAGGAAATTATAGCTCGATATAAATACTATTTTCCATTTTATAGTAGAATTTAAAGTTAAATGAAACAGAGCTGAAGTGTGTTAGTTGTACTGGCAGTTCAGAGCAAGGTGGTGCCGTGTACTGCAGCCAGAATTTACATACTTCTGTTCATGATACCAAGCAGCCATCCTACATAACAACACCGGAAATACCTAACAGCCTGTGTTCTTTTGCATAGATGAAGTGTGGGGGTGAGGAATAAAATATGTGCCGCTGCCAGTTTCATTTTACTCCTACACGTGATTAATATATCCGATAAACTTGCCCCACTTCCAGGTCCCCCTTTCTCCCATTCGAGATTATCGGTTGAAACGGACGAAGAGCGTGGGATTCTCTGAACCAGTCTTTGACCGAAAAGTAGAAGCACCTGGCTGTGTAATAAACTCGTTATTCCGGTCCTGGCAATAATATCTTTGTTCAATCAACACAAGCATCTTTAATTGATGCTAACCTGTCAGGGGCCAAAACTGAAAAGATGTACTAAGTTTCGATTTCACATCATTTTCGAACATATTCTTTGCAATTGTTTATCCCTCAACCTTAATAGGGGATCCATCAATGTATAATTTGTGTAGTGACTTGGTTACAGACTGGACAACCGGGGAACAATGGATTAGACTCCCTGCAAAGATGATAACCCTCCAATATATCCAAACTGGCTCTGGTTGTCACGTTCCTCCTATGCCTTGGCTACAGTTCGTCAACAGGCCAGCCAGTGAAACTAATTTATAACTAGAGTTACGGCTAAGAGTGGGCGAAGCCATACGTCTACTTCGCCGTATGATTTCCAAGCATGAACAAGGAAAATAGTTGAGTAAAGAGAGACCAACTTGATGTCACTTGCTTTATTGTTTCATTATTTAATGCTCAACATGTTTCGGATGTTAATACATCCATCCTCAGGAGCTTACGACTTATTTGTTGAGTTATTTCATGTATTATATTGCTCTGGTTCGATGTGTGTTGGTGTTACGTTGTGGTTTGGCACTAGTGCCTCAGCTTGCATACGGATACCACACCACCACAGCCAAAACAAAACGTAACACCAACACACATCGAACCAGAGCAATACAACCCATGAAATAACTCAGCACATAAGTCGCAAGCTCCTGAGGATGGATGTATTAACATCCGAAACATGTTGAGCATTAAATGAAGAAATAATAAAGTAAGTGACATCAAGTTGGTCTCCCTTTATTCAACTATCAAGATGATGCACGGTCCAATAATCATAAGAACAAGGAAAACTTTAATATTTATCATCTTATATGACGACAATTCAATCATTCATTAGACTAGAGTGAGAAGGAACTGAATTGGGAATGACCGTCTGTCTGAACATGAAAGCAATAGAATACTTCGTAAATAGGATTAATATTTACCAGTAGACACGGCTTAATATCCCATGTCCCCCTTATCTTATCAATCAATGCTTTTTGAATGTCTTTTCCTCTATTGAACATGGCCGTTATGTGCTTCATACTGCAAAATCCTGCTACCATTTTGTCCAAAACTGTAAGTAATTTTGGAGATGGAAAACCACACAATGCCACCTGTAGACACCTGCTAACTCCTCCTCATGCTAAGAAGCCATTAAGGCGATAAAACACTTCTAATCGGACTAAAGTGAAACACAAAACGTTTCTAATTCCCCCATCTTCGTGTGTTTCACTGCACAATACAATTTAAACTGCGAATTAATTATGGATTCACGGCCGTAATTAACAGAACCACCGAACATTCACGCTACGTTCCCACGCTTGTCGCATCCGTTTATCCAAGTGCATGACTCATATATTACGCAGGGACGATACACCGACCACTCTGGCTGAGTTTGTCCGGTCGGACTTTGTGATGGGATGATAAAAAGCAAGAAGAAGACAGGCAGTGTACTTAATCGTGCTATTGAGACGCGTTCGTGCAAAATTGTTGTAATGGAAAAACATATTACATATTCTAAAAGCGTGTTTGTAGCCTTAGGTATCCGGCATGCAATGCGCACGCGCTACATTTTCATACGTAACCTGCCCTAGTCTACAATATATTTCCACGTTATCTCATAAAAGGCACGATTTTCGAAGAAAAAAAATATTAAAATTAATATATGTGTTTTGATTTTCCTTACAAGATTTATATGAAATATTTCTCATTGTAAGAAGAATTCAGAGAGATATTATTGTAAATGTACATAGGTCTTCATGTAAAGTACCTGCTCTTATTGTCAGATTTTAATTAAACTTGGATTATCCCCACTGATATTGAAAAAAATATAGTATTATACAGGGTGAGCATAAAGTCTTTCCCTGATTACAAACATTTATTACAAGAAAACTACTGTACGTGGAATACAAACATTTTTTTAAATGTAACTCAAAGATTTTTTTACAACACATCAGTACACTTCAACATGTGCTCCTTTTGTTGCACGGAGAACGTCTATTCGATAATCAGTTTCTCTCCACGTCTTTTCCAATATGTCTTCAGTTACTGTAGCAAAAGCGTCTGTTATTCTTGCCTTTCAAATTCGTAATATCTGGAACTGGTGTCGAAAACACTTTGTCCTTAACATACCACCTTAAAAAGAAGTCAAGGGTGGTGATATCCGGCGATCGTGGTGGCCAGGGTGCAGGACCATCTCTCCCAATCCACCTGTTTGGAAATGTTGCATCCAAAAACCAAATGTTACAATAAACACGTGGCATAAAATTTTAGAAACTAAATTAAGTAATTGTAAAAAAAAAAAATATGTGTGTATTCCACGTAGTTTTCTTTAATAAATGTTTGTAATCAGGGAAAGACTTTATGTTCACCCTGTATTTTCGAAAATCCGTCCAGTGGAAGCCGAGTTGTTCCATGCGGACGGACGGACGGACAGGAGGATAGACATAAGGAAACTAATAGTCTCTTTTCGAAATTTTGTGAGCGCCCCTAAAAATGTAAACCTTAGAAATGTTACAAAACTTCTTTCCCAAACCGGACACGGCAATGGGCAAAAACACAGTTAGTAAAAATTTGAATCTATACTCGTATATCCTAACTGCAAAGTTCTGATGATTGTCAGCTCCCTCCCATGGTCAGCACAAGCAGCAATGATGAATCAAACAATGGCATAATGTTCACCAACTTCACTCATAAGACAAAGCACCCCTCCTTCTGCACCTGAGACCAAATGAATTCTTAATGATAGTTTTGAATATAAACCGGTTATAAATCAGTATTTTGTACTTTGTTCAAAAACTTTTACCTACAGCTTTGCGTTTAATATCTGTCGATATATAAGTTGGAAAATGTCGTACATTTGGACGTTCGCAGGTATATGTCGCCTTGTATGAACTGCTGAACACAGATAAATATTCATAACATATTTCGTAGTTATTTTGAACAACATAATTGCATATTAATGCAGAATATCATTCTTCCGTTGTTCGTTACCTGTCATCAGAATGAAAGTCACATACAGACTTAACCTAATCATCACATTCTTGAGTTACATTCCAGATAAACACTACCACAACAAAAATAGGATCAAACAAAATTTCAGGAAGCTGAAATTCTGTTACTGTAGTAGTACTGTTACTGTAGTAGTCTAGTGCTGTAGTAGTACACTTACTGTAGTAGTCCTATTACTGTAGTAGTACTCTTATTATAGTAGTCCTGTTACTGTAGTAGTACTCTTACTGTAGTAGTCATATTGCTGTAGTAGTACACTTACTGTAGTAGTCCTATTACTGTAGTAGTACTCTTATTATAGTAGTCCTGTTACTGTAGTAGTCCTATTGCTGTAGTAGTACACTTACTGTAGTAGTCCTATTACTGTAGTAGTACTCTTATTATAGTAGTCCTGTTACTGTAGTAGTACTCTTACTGTAGTAGTACTGTTATTCTCTTCGCAGTGCAACAGTTGGTATTATTGGTAGCCATGTTAGTGATGATATTAAAATATAAAGTACAAAATTGAGTGGTCTGTTTTGATAAGATTCTCACATGAAACTTCAAAGAATCTGCGACAGACACACTAGTATTGGTGAAAAACGCTTTCGGGAATGAGGCTGTGAACCGATCAAACGTTTTTAGGTGGTATTCTCGATTTCGGGACGCAAGGGAGCTGGTAAAAGATGACGTGAGAGTTGGCCGTCCAAAATCGACTCGAATTGAAGTAAACATTGCTGCTGTTGCTGATTTGTTCAAAAATTACTGTCGAATCTCATCAAGGATGAAAGCAGAATCTTTGCACGTCCCCAAGACTGTAGTTCTTTGGATTCTGGAAGAGGATTTGGGAAAGAGATAGTTGTGTGCACGTTTTGTTCCGCACTCTTTGACACCTTAGCAAAAGGAAGATCGAGTCACATCTTGCCGAGACATTATCGCAATGGCCGATGCAGACAAAAATTTTTAAACAAAATTATTACAGATGAGACTTGGTGTTTTTTATATGACTCCGAAACAAAGCGACAGAGTTGTGAATGGGTCGGTGAGACATCCCTCGGCCGAGGAAACTGAGATTCTAAAGGTCCCGCATCAAGACCATGTTGATCATTTTTTCGACTCTCAAGAAGCAGTGCACAAAGAATTCGTATCAGAGGGAAAAACAGTAAATGCAGAATTTTATAAAGGAGTAATGGATCGCCTCATGAAGCGCATTCCACGTGTTCGTCCAGCTGCATTCTGATCTCGAGATTTTTTTTTGTTTTTGCACGATAATGCGCCCGCCTACAAAGTAGCAAGTGTCTGCCAATTTTTGACCCAAAAAAATGTTACAACCCTTTATCACCCCCGTACTCTCCAGATTTCTCTCCCCCAAACTATTTTCTGTTCCCCAAGTTGAAAATGTAGTTAAAAGGACTCCACTTTGCGGATGTTGTTGAGATCCAAGAAGCCGTAACTGATGAATTAAAGAAGGTCCAAAAAGAAGAATTTTTAGGCGGCTTTTCAGAAACTGCACGACCGCACAAAAGCCTGTATACATGTCAATGTACCTTATTTTGAATAAAAAAGTTATTGTCTTCCTCATGTGTCTTCGAATTTAAAAAAATCAGTCCTAAAACGTTTGGACTGCACTGTGTATATACCAGTGTTTTGAGTGCATAAGTTTAATGTTTTCTTTGTTAAACGCCAATCCTTCTTTTTCCTTCTTTTTCATCTTCTTCTTCCTTTTTCTTCTTCCTCCTCTTCTTCTTCTTTTTATATCCGTGTTTTGCGTGCATCGTTTCACATTTTCCCTTCTCAATGCCACACTCTTCCTTTTCTTGCCTTCTTCTTCTTCTTCTTCTTCTTCTTACCATTATTAGCCCGTGTTTAGTTCTACGAGCCGAGTGCAGAGACTAATGGTAAAATATTAAGCCCAGAAGATCAGAACTGTTGCTGCTACAGCTTAATTTCCATCTTCGCACTTACATAAGGACATTCTTAAACCACGTCACTTGAAATGCATTTCATTTCCACTCCTTTCTGCCATCACAACAAGTACACACAAACCAGCAGAACGGCGAACTTGCGTCGTATACACAGTTTCCATTGTTGTAACGTTGCTTTATGTCGTGCGTGTGGATCGTGAGGCAGACGGTGCGGGCTCCAATAGTGACAATGATGCGTCAGCACGCGTGCGTCCAGCAACCATCTAGCCACTGGCCATGCAACAATAATCAATACAAAACTCGTTTACTGTATTTCAGATATCTGCAGACTATCCTTAACCCTTACCCTGCTAACGTGGAGAATATGGTGAGCTCCTAATAAAGCAAGCAAATGGCAGATGGGATTTAACTTGGCCTTAAAGTGTAAAATGTGTAACTCATTGCAAAACTATGAGAAGAGTCAGTTCTGAAATATTTTGTTATCTGAGTTCCAAAATCGATGTTTGTTGGCGTAAAGTAAATAAATAAGAGGCAATTCGTTTATTAGAAAATATTTATAATTTTTTTTTCTAATTTGATAATTTGTAGACGTTGATTGCCATCCTAAAAAGTTGCGAACTACAAACAACTGACAACCTGGTGCCTGAAATTCAACAACAGAAATTGTGTTTTTATAATCTTCAGTCTTCTTTACCAAAGCGAACAAGCATCCTAGAAGCAAGGTCTACAGACAAAAGACAAAAAGTGAATGGACGAATGATTGGGGTCACCGGAACATCAAACTACATATCCAGCTATGTAATAACTGAATGTGTGCGGAAAAAGTTGTTGTATGGCACTTAAGTAAGGTTCGATACCCAGCTAAAATTCAGTACCGTAACGTATAAATTGTTGCTTTTCTTCTATTTATTTCATGTCATTAACGTTTAACAACCCACCTTCGCATGTGAATTGTTGAAACTGTTACTATCACAAAAGAACAAACCATGGCTGCCACACGAAATTGTTAGTTCGGAAAGTAATTCAATTTGTAACAGGATTCTGCAACGTTCTGTCTAAATTGGACCTTCGACATATGAACAGTTTTATACAGCCAAGTACAGTCCAGTGCTTCACGTAATTCAATCTCGTTCACATTTACTACAGCTGATTTCTTTCACTCCGTATAGAGATTAATTGGCATTAATTTGTCATAATTGACGAGCAATGTGCATGACGATAAATCAGATATAAACGGTTTATAGGTATACATTTATGGTCTTATTAAAAACCAACCAACTAACTAACTAACTAGCTACATGGGGCACAGCCCTTCCTGTTGTCCTCAGCCAATCAAGAAATTTCCCGAGATTTATGGAACACGAAGATTAATTTCTGTATTCGCAAGAGCCGGCCACCTGCCCCGACCTGAGCCAGATCAATCCAGTCCATCCCCACATTTCACTTTCTGAAATAAATTTGATATTCTCCCATCTGTGGCTAGGTCTTCCAAATGGTTTTTTTCCTTCAAGTCTCCCCACCAAAATTTATGGTCCGTGTTCCTCACCAACTATTATGCGGGTGATCAAATCGAGAAGAAGGGTGGATCATGTAGCACGTATGAAGTAGAGGAGAAGTTCACTCTCCTCTACCTCATACGTGCTACATGCTCCACCCTTCTTATTGATTTGATCACCCGTATAATATTTGGTGAGGAACACGGACCATAAATTTCCTAATTATACAGTCTTCTCCACTCCCTTGTTACCTCGTCCCTCTTAGACCCATATAATTTCCTCTGCACCCCATTGTCGAACACCCTCAGCCTATGTTCCTCTTTTACTGTTATTAAAAATATTGGTTATCATTTATTTATTTAATATAATAATATAAAATTATTTAATTGTAATGCGTGATAAATCCGTATCGCTATAACGTTTCTATTTCACTTCTGTTAATTTTTATATCAAAGCGAAAAGTAAGAATAAAGAAATAAGATGGTAATAATAATAATAATAATAATAATAATAATCTACATATATTCAAGGACTTTGCGTGAGTGAGTGAGTGACAGAGTAAATGTACTGCGTGAGTGAAAAATGTGAGTGTCTGAGTCACCGCTTGTTTGTTTATAAAGTACGATATGTGACCAAAGAACCCTTGGAGCATATAGTATGTAATGCAAGACTGTTCTGTGTGAGACAGCGCTGAGGCTGAACATTTGAACATCGAACATGCAACACAACACAACACAACACAACACAACACAACACAACACAACACAACACAACACAGCACAGCACAACACAACACAACACAACACAACACAACACAACACAACACAACAGAACACAACCGGACTGCAGCACTACTAGAATACAGTACTGCTTGGTTTGCTTAAAAAATAAACAGCTGAAGACACAATCCGTGGAGTGGCGCATGAATATTTTGGCAACGTGTTATTTGATGCTATATATTTTGTTATTACTGTTGTTATTATTATTGTTTTTGGTGTTGGTGGTGGTGGTGGTGGTGATAGTGGTGGTGGTAGTAGTAATAATAGTAATAATAATAATAAACCATTATTAATACACACAAAAGTAAGCTTTACGGCTATTTCTAAACCTGTCATCTTTCACATATTCTATAACTGCAAACCAAGTGCGTGCCGTCCGTGTCGAGCAAAAGATTGTACAGTAGGCACTGTATTTGATTTGGTGCAAATAAACAACCAAATTGAAATCCAAGGTTTCGGAATAAATGGGTCATCAGACTTCCACTTGGAAGGTTTCTTGAAACATCTGAGGTATCAACTGCACTGAAAGGCCGGTGACTATTACCAATCTACACGGCGTCATATTGCAGAACACTTAAATTTTAAGAAACACGGCCGTGAGAACTTCAAATAAAGATATTTCCTCTCGTTCGAAGCAAAAATATTTTGTTTATCCTGTATAATTTACAAATTAGAATATGGCCCAGGTCAGGTGACATAGTTAAAACCTTCTTGCACCCAAACCAACAATTTTAATTGACAAAAACTTCCAGTCACCGCAATCAATTGTCCATACTATAGCAATGTATAGAACGTGTATTAAGACCGGAAATTGTGTGACTAACTCAGTTCAGGTCCGTGAGTTCACTGTCTTGCTGTGGGTGAAAGTTTCCGGGGTTGACTTAAGCGTCAAGCATGTCACTCGAGATATGACATCAAATAATGAAAGTTTAAATTCAACACCTTCTTATAAGCCTGTCACGTGGTTCTTTGTTATATTCAGGAGTAAAGGCAAATAATTTTCTTTCACTTCATTTTGATTTACTTACTTATTCACTTACTTACTTACTCCATGGTGCAGAGTTCTTCTTGAGAAGCTAACTGGTTTGCAGCTAGTCAAGAAATTCCCCGCATTTCACGGAACCCGAAGGTTCATCACCGCAATCATAAACGTCCGCCACCTGTCTCTATCCTGGGCCAGCCCAATCCAGTCCATATACCCACATCCCACCTCCTGGAGATCCATCCTAATATTATCCACCCATCTACGCCTAGGTCTCCCCAGTG
>Ga0123355_10008563_pt1 | contig 15451 bp, 5 predicted proteins | sample TergutEmb28metaG_3_FD_89872 | JGI IMG/M metagenome (GOLD analysis project Ga0123355, IMG submission 89872) | Embiratermes neotenicus P1 segment gut microbial communities from Petit-Saut dam, French Guiana - Emb289 P1 | ecosystem: Host-associated > Arthropoda: Insects > Digestive system > Gut ... | reverse complement strand
GAGTTGCGGGCGATAGCTTATTTGTAGGCATTTGTGGAATCGTGCTTAAGTAAATAAAGATTTAATAAGCATGCTGTGGTCGTTTGAGCTATGAAGCCATGGAGCCTTGTGTAATGCAACCGACCACATTCGGAGGTATCTCTTGTTGCCGTCTTCAGGGTAGGAATAACTGCAGTGTTATGAAAACCTGAAATCTCCTGAAGAAATGCTTATAGCCCCTAGCGATCGCAGAATCTTGGCTGTACTCCAAAGAATACAAAGCAGGCAACAGGTCTAACAGATTGAGACAAACATGCTGACGCCAGACAGCCGGGTCTTACCGAGGCTGGCATCTCGGTGACATCTCCTGACTCCTTGATTAGGTAGCTCCTGCTGTTCGCTGTATGGAATTCGAAATTGTAAAAAGGTCTCGGGGTCATATTGCATAAGCATGCGTGTATACATGGTCTTAGAAACGAGAGATTTGGGTAGGTGGTGTGGAAGTGTCGTCTTTAACATGAAGACGGACTTCAGAGTAGGCTTAATTGATCGTAGTTGAAAAAAAAGCATAGAGGGAAAGAAAAAAGAAAGAAAGAGAAGAACGGGAGTTACAGATGGTGACACAGAGAAAGGCAAAAAGCTTTTCTAGTACTTTGTGTATAGAAAACACGAAAATCCACAGAAAATTTATTTTTGTTGTATGGAAGCCTTCCTTAATGTCAAAGGTTGAAACAGCCGCAACCGATGCAACTTTCTGTATGATCCGTTTTAATATTATCTTCTCAAAATCCACTTTTTGAATCACTTCCTCACTGCAATGTAATTTCAGCTTTACCCTCTTAAGTTTATCCACTTTCCCTAACAATTCCATAAGGGGTTAGAAACCACGACATTCCTTCCTATAAGCTTTCTTTCCCCCCGAACCGCTGCACCGACAATTTGTTTTCATAGCGTAACTCATCGGAAGAGACTAAGAATTTGGCAAAATACGGCTCAAGAACCCGAAACCAGTTTGCAAAGGATTTATCCGGAACCACATTATTATTATTATTATTATTGGCCCTGTATAATTTTTTTGTCAAACTCATTTTAGTCAAACTGTAGTAATCGCGATAATGAATAAATGCAAATAAAAATGTTGATGGAATTTTGAGTTCCGTGTCGGTTGCGAACAGTACTTGCAATTTTAATTTAGTTTACTTTCAGTTGCTGTTGAAGTAATTGGTTCGGACTCATTCCAGATTCAGTTAAATGTGTATCTAATCGCCACGACAATACCATAAGGACAGCCCTGATATTTCAGAATATCGTCAGTAACTCCTTGGAGAAAAATCCTTGAGATGCCAAGGTTCTTTAGATATCCAAACATTTCTGCATTTGTCACGGAATTCAAACATTACCTGTCGCTGTTTAAAGATTCTGCCGCCATTTCGTACCCAAGCAAGCTGACTTCAGTACAGACTCTCCCATTAAAATATCATGTCAGAAGTAACTTTACAATAGAATTTCACATTGTTGGGTAACAAAAATTGAGTTGGTTTGGATAAATCGATAATTCGATCACAAATATATCAAAACCGTAACACGTACTGCTCCTTCTTATTGTCTTGAGACTTTTATTTACTCGTATGTGCCAGACATATGAACGTGTTCCCCTTATCAAGCAACTGGAAATAATATCACTTGCTATGAGAATATCTTATTTTCACATTACGAATTGCAGATGTGTAAGAACTGTAAGATAAAAGTGCATAAATGAGATACACATTTTGGCTCAGAACGCAGTATATATGCCACAAAACTCTCACATGACACGGCACAATATTTTTGTCCATATCTGGATTGAGCAGTGGTCAGGGTGCACAAATCCTGTGACTTTGGTCATCCGAGCGACTAAACTTTGTACGATGGCGCCTAATATATTCAGCATAATTATTGCTGCTGCTGCTGCTGCAGATAACTGCAACGTTCGTATCACACGAGAATTTTGGGCCAGCTTACTCTAGCGTTTAAATCTCCAAGCAAACAGGTAGCCTACTTTTCGCGCTCCATCAGGTGCTTGTGGTTGTCACACTTAAAGAGGCAAATATGTATGGTGGAGGGTAGTCAGGTATGAAGCCTTGATAGGCTGGTTTTCTTTTAATTTAGGCCTGTCAAGACCAGAGCAAATTGACGTGTCTTTATCTCAGGTTAGAGGTGAAGAGAGATGGAATAATAATAACAATAATAATAATAATAAGCTGGAAACCGTACGACGTTTTAGTGTCAATTCCTGCATTCTTATTCAAACACGGACCTACGACAACTTTTTTCTCTAATAATTTCTCAAATCGGTGCTCGCGACGTTTTTCACGTATAAGCGACCACGAAACCGATTGTTGTAGGAAGATTTATAATACATTGAATAAACAATACTTTTTAACAAAACAATGGAAGTCGTATTTTAAAACACCAAATACGTCCTATACAGCGGCATGTGATTATGGGGTGTTTCTTACCAGGAAATCCTCGTGGACGTGCAACACACAGGCCATATGGAACGTAATTACTTCCCACGCTTTATGGCGCAAACGCGTAATTGTCATGAACGCAACGTCCCGCCACCGGACTGTCCCACTTCTGGACCTTCTCCTAAGCCAGATAAATCTCATCACAATCCCTAAGTATATTCTTTAAGATTCTACCTAATTGGCAACTTTGCAGATCACCAGAAACTGCATCAACATTCATGATCATCCTGCTATTTGATTCTGTAAAACCCATGCAGTTGAGATTTTAACTCCCGGCCTGTCGTCTGAAAATTGTGGTTACCATACCCGATACGTGTATGTCATTTGAATCATTCACCCATCAACGTGCATCATATCAGTGAAGCACTGAGATAATTAATATTGACTTATGTTATTTAATATTTCAATAATGAACTAATATGTATTCCTTTCATGTTTCATGACATGGTAATTATACAGGCCAATGTGCCTGCTCATTCTCCGCGCCGGGCCGCAAGAACAGGTATGTGCCGGTAGCCAATGAGATGATGGTTATTTTTTCTTAAGAGGGCCTTCTGTGCGTGACAAGAAAGGGCGGGTCTGCCGGTGTCTAATGGTGAAATATCGCGTTGTCAGATGAAATGATAAGCTTCCGAGTACGCGCTGACGTCAGGGTAGCCAACTGTTGCAGGGGTCTGAGATTTGCAATTTTAGTCTCTCAGCAATGACAAAATTTTTATTTCAAAGATTACAAGTATATTTAAAATAAGTGGCCTTTAGCATTCCTGGTACCAGCTTTTACAGCGTTTTTGTCTCATTGCATCTGATGCTTCGACTCCTTACTCTACATGATCACCCTTCGTAACTTTGTTGTCCCGACACGCTCAACCTGGTAGGTGATCCTCTTCCGGGAAACGGGCGTGGTTCGCCGAATCACACATAGTTTTAATTATTGTATTTTTTACTTAGGTTTTATTTATTTATTTTATTCTTGATATAAAATAATGTAGCACTATATCCAGTAAGACAACTAGATCATTTCTAGGAAACTGACAGTCACTTTCCTGTACCCCTACCTACACCACACTCGTACGGGACTGACTTCCTTACTGGACTGCTAGCGTCCGTTTTCAGCTCCTGACGTTTTCTCATTTAAATCATATCGCCAACGGTCCCGAATATTCGCTGACAGACAAACTTACAACGCATGCCATGAAACGTCCGTAACTGACGCCAGCAATCCTAAGAAACAACTATACTAAAAATGATCGGCTACATTACGGTGTTTTACTTCAAAGGTTAGATCATCGACCTTCTAAATTATAGCAACGACATATCATGACTGTTAAATAGAATTTCCTAATTTATTATTTATTTGGGAAGTCCGTACGTTAACTTTTGAAAGCCAAATATTATTTCTGCATTACCATATTTCGCCGCTTAGTGCAACTTACTGTTTTTCGAGCCCCATTTTGCTATTATACACACAACAGTACAATAAAAATTTATTTTTATACATATAACATTATTGGTCACCAATACTTTATTAATTTGCAATTTGTTCTCACAACAGTGAATATGAGTTGCTGTTTTCTGGCATGCGATGCCGTGTGATTTGTGGTCAGCTACCACCGTTTTAGAGGAATGTGCTGTTTTCATCTTCAGAACGATGCCACTGTGAGTCTACGGCACATCCCGAAATGTCAGTATATAGCCACCAAAGTACACGTCTTCGTAACCCAGAAGACAGAAGTGTACAGTTTGTTGGTTGGTTAAGGCCCATGGACGATCCTTTATGCGAAAGATAAAGAATTTAGGATTTGAGTAAAACAAGTCAATGTTTTGACCAACTGTGTAAGTGACGCTTGTGAGTGCGGCAATGAACCTTCGGGTTCCGTGAAATGGGGGGAATTTCTTGACTAGCTGCAAACCAGTTAGTTTCTCAAGAAGGACTCTGCACCATGGAGTAAGTAAGTAAGTAAGTGTGATACCTTTTCGAAGAAGACCCTACGCATTGTAGCAGCTGAGAACATGTAAGATTCGAGGTTTTGACGGCGGTGAATATGAAGATTAGTTGTGCCTTGTGGAATGCGTATTTTGGAAGGTAGCTCTTACCTCTCTACCGGACTGCAAGATGTAATAGAAATGCTCTGTCAGGTTATGGTATCGCGTCTCAGACGACAGCAATCTTCAAAGGAGAAAACGTGTGAAAATTTAAGAAGTTATGGCAGAATCACTGGGCAGTGCGTTCGATTGTTGGCAAGAACGAAGAACTAGTCTTGGATGGCAGGTTTTCTGAAGACAGCACTTCATGAGCGGGTAGTTCAGCTGCCAGCTCACACAATTAACAGCATTGGAGCTGTTTTCAGGGCTGTCAGCTTCCAGAATCGCGGCATCTCGCAGTGAATGAAGAGTGAGCATGCCACATATCATACTTCAGCATGAGGCATGTAATTTCATTATCGGTGACTTGAAAACAGCAGAATACTGTGACCATATGGCGGCACACCTCTAGGGATGGCGACGCGCCCCGGGGCAGGGCGACTCTCATCTTGCCCATAAGAGGAATGGGCCCAGTCTGCCTGGCTGGAGGTCAGACCGCCTTGTATTTCCATCTCGCTCGCTGCGTTGGCCCTTGAGGCACGTGGACCCCCTCATCCTCTCCCCATGTCTGCCCATCCCATGTGAACCATCCCCTGAGGGATAAAGGAGAGATGTTTTAAAAAAGGAGGAGTGGAGATACGATCTGAGAGACAAGCCCAACCCAGCCCAGGTATGGCCAGTCAACATTCCGCCTCGGGCTGTAGCGACAACTTGGGGGCCCAGTGTTGCCGGTAAGGACCAATATGAGCACCACTCTCGTTCATCAATGCTCCCACTCGATTCACTGGAGGGCGGATGTCGTGTCCACCTACGCATAGCAGCTGGAGTCAAAACGGGCGGGGGTGTAGGCATCTTCTGACCACATTCCACCGCCAGGTTCATGGGGCTGGCAACGTTGGCCCTGGCGACTGTCCATTTAATGTCTACTACACACGTAAGTGGTGTCCAAGCTTTTCAGTTGCTCGCCACAGCTACTTCTACGAATTCCATATCGGACAGCAGGCTTGCATTATTGGATTGGAACCTAGCGTTACTGTTTAATGGTTAGCAAGTCTGCTTCTTGTTAGAGAGACCTTATTTTCAATTCACGATTGACGGCTTCCCTGGCTAGGGGTTTTCGTGTTTTTCCCCAGGTCCAGGTGAATTCTGGGATGGGACCTCGAAATTGATGGCAACCGGTTCTTTCCTTATCCTTCACCCAGCTCCTGGGGAACCGACTTAGCGTAGACGGTACAGTGACTAGGCTACAGACTGGACGGTCGATACCCGGCAAGTACAAGAGATTTTACTCTTTTCCAGTGAATCCAGGTAGGCTCTGGAGCTCACCTAGGGAACAGGGAGCTCATTACCAGGGAGTAAAGCGTCCGGTAAATGAACCTGATCAGTAACCTCCACATAGTGCTGGCGCTGAGAATGAGTGGAGATGTACCTCACTTCCCCCAATATGCCTATATGACTAAGGATATAATATAACCTATGTGTTCATTAGTGAAATGGTCGTTAAATGTATGAAGCCTAAAAGCCAGGTCATTCTGCATAAAATTCAGTGTGTATCCGTTCCGAAGATGGTTGTGTGGGAAAGGTTCTGTGTTTATTGTGAGTGTTATAATGAGCGTGTGAATGCACTGTGTGAATAGAATGTATAGTTTTTAAGTGTTGAACCCAGATTCACATATAGGTCTTGAGTTGTTAAATAAACTAAAACAAAATTGGATTACTAACGCGAAACGTAGTGATATAATTCAGACAAAGGGACAGACTGACAGGGGACTTCATATTATCTTTAATATTCTGGAAATATCTTCCCTATAATAGCCCTATAATTTATTGAATGCGCAATGGTCATTGGCCAGTGTCCTGTTTTATGAAAATATATGACAAATTTACGGTTACCTTTACCGAAATGAGGTTAACATCTGCGTCATATTAAGCCCCAACGCTCTTAACAGCCCATTGCTAAGAGAATAATACTGTCACTGTGGAAAAGAATTGAGAAGCACCGTCATTTGTTGTTGCTCAGAGGGAAATCAAGTTTGAAAAGAAATATATACAGGGACAGACATGCAAATTACACAGTAAAATATGTTTGTAGTCGTGAGGTTGTAAAAGAGATAAGCTTCATCCAAATGGCTTTTTCTGGGCCATCTGCCAGGTCCTGGGTTCATAAACCACTTTAAGTGATGCGATGAACATGTGGTCGCTGGTTTCAGCTTTTTATGGCCCTTGGGCAGTCTTGACCTTGTCTGCAAAATGAATCCTCTTTCATTGCTTGCTAGCGTCACAACACTTTCGAAGATGACCAAGTACATTACTTGCTTGAGAATAATTTAACAACTGATTAATTAGTCAATTAGTCAAGAGCCTAAGTGTCTGATGGTGAAAATAAACAACCCACCAGCCAATTCTGAAACATAAATATTTAGTTCGTGAGATTTTGCTTTCTTATGGCGGTGAATAGGAATCTACTGTCGTTTAGTTTTTTAGTTGGCAGGCTGGTAACAGATTTATAGAGGAACTTGCTGTCTTCATCTTCAGGCTTCTGCTCTGTGGATGGAATTATCAGGGTCCTCCAAAACATTGGTATTACCTGCCAGAATACACGGCGTCAAATTGAATAAAATGGCAATCTTCAAAATATTCAGCTGGTTACATTAACAAGTAGGTAACTAACAAACCAACTAATGCATTAGCTTAAACTTCCATGCAGGTATTGTGATTACATGTTGCGCTATGCGGCTGGATGAAGAATTTCTTCTCTTTGCGGAACCCGGCGTTTCGTCATCACAAACATAAAAGTCTGTAGTTGGGCCAGATACGTGTGCAGAGTTCAATCCGTCTTCAGCATGTGTCCTGGTGTTGAAGTATTTACACAGTGCCTTCCCGGAAGCTATCGGAACCATTTCACTGTTGTGATATGGTGGAGCCTATCTGTGGATACAGACTGCTGCTGCACGTGCTGTCCCTGGGGATGTACAAGTATCACAAGAGTGAAGCGAGGGAAAACACCCTTTGGTCGAAGGAGTAGGCGGTTTTTATAAATTCATGACACTTTCTACCTGGCGCCTCGATCGACCCCAGGCTCCGACCAGGGATGCTGAGTTATCTTTCCTCAGCGAGGTTTTCGTATTTCGAGATTAAACGTTGCTGTATGAGCTTTGCTGGCTAGTCTTTTTCATCGGGAGTTGCGTTGGCTTGACAAGTACTCTAGTCTCGACATCTTTTAGTTTCTTAGAGTATATATATATATATATATATATATATATATATATGTTTCTTGTGCGAACTTGCCATTTGTTTCTTTGCTTTTCTACACATTTTCCTCCGCTCTGTGTTTAAATCTGAAGACATTTTAAAGAATTTCATTACCTTTCTGTTTTATCTGATTGTTGTAACCGTAGGAATCTTGTTCTGTCTCATCAATTTCCGAACAGTCCACTCTTCAGGCCCGCAAAAATCGTGTAAGATGGACGTTGTTTATTTGTACGTTCATGCTAACCAAACTGTCAAATGCAGACAGAAGTGTTTATGTTGCTCATTTTACGATGGCAGTATCTTACAGCAAATAGAACCTATTTAAATTGAAGACGCCCTTGAGGCAGTTACTTCGTCTGGTTTCACACTTTGCTGTAGAATGTGACAGGCTTCATCATTAGCGTTCTTTCTTTCCTTTGAGTAAAAAAAGAATTGCTGTGGGATTACAAGCTGTCTGCATGCCTGTGCCTCTTCTGTTCAAATGTTCGAACAAATGGACTAGTTCTTACAAAATTAAGTAGACTTCTGCATGCTATGCCATTAAGACCAAAGGGGACATGTACGTATTTTCAGTGACGTACCAATTTCTAAAGGAAACTGTGGATTTGCATTTCACCGTGATACAGAGGTCCACAGATTTTCCAGAAATCTAAGAGCTACCTCAGTATTCTAGGCACCAGGCGGTGACACGAAGAAAGTTTCACACTGAAGATACATAAATATTTCTTCCACTTGCGACTCTACGCCTGGGATTTGTATACCCCTGGTTTGGTGTAATATTGTGGTTTTAGTGGGTAGATGTATGGTAATATTATCCTCCCATCTCTGCCTACGTCTCGCAAGTGGACGCTTTCTTTCAAGGTCTACTACAATGCTGTATACACCCCTTATCCCTCCCAAGGTTGCTATATCTCGGCCAGGTTACAAGTCTTGATTTAATCACTATATAATAGACTAATAGGCTAGAAGCCACGGAGATACTCATTTTTGAATTTAATCTTGCAGTTGACAGTAGGAATTTGAATTGCTTACTAAAAAAGTAAAATCATTTAATCTTCACGTTTCTAAATAGGCAGAAGAACAATATATTTTGAGCTGAGTGGTATAAAAAATAAACATTCTGAAATTTAACCAGTCCTTAAATCCTGAGGAATGAAAACCAACTAGATGCCACTTATTTTATTGTACTTCTTATAGGCTCAACATGTTTCGGGCTCTACTATGCCCATCATCAGGAGCTCGTGACTATGATGTTGATTACCACATTGGTCGTTTCGTTTTTGGTTACCTGTAGGTTGGAAGTTAGGTGCGGTTAGGCTGGAGTAGTGTCCGGTCTGCAGCCTGCAGTCCGGATACTACTCCAGCCTAACCACACCTAACCTCCAACCTACAGGTAACCAAAAACGAAACGACCAATGTGGTAATCAACATTATAGTCGCGAGCTCCTGATGATGGGCATAGTAGTGCCCGAAACATGTTGAGCCTATAAGAAGTACAATAAAATAAGTGGCATCTAGTTGGTTTTTATTCTTCAGTTATCACAATGATGCACGGTCAAACAAACATCAAATTCCTCAAATCCCTTTGTTTTTAAACTTTAACCGGCCACTATTGTTGCCAAAAGTTTTCAAATTCCCCACATTTTAAAATTGGTTTGTTAACCGCTAGATTCGAGTACGACACGACGAAGCTGCTGAATATTGAGGTCCTCTGAAGACGTTACGCCGTTCCAGGGGTGTCGAAAATCGCGGTGTCTTCGACAAGTCGATAACCGTTTACCAGTTGGCATGGCGTAACAGCCCAAAAACCTTCAATCTGTTAGTTGATTACTTACTTACTCCATGGTGCAGAGTCCGTCTTGAGAAGCTAACTGGTTTGCAGCTAGTCAAGAAATTCCCCGCATTTCACGGAACCCGAAGGTTCATTACCGCACTCACAAGCCTCCGCCACCTGTCTCTATCCTGGGCCAACCCAATCCAGTTCATATACCCACATCCCACCTCCTGGAGTTCCATCCTAATATTATCTACCCATCTACGTCTAGGTCTCCCCTGTGGTCTCTTTCCTTTCAGTTTCCCCACCAAGAAGCTATACACCCCCTCTTCTCACCCATACGCGCCACATGCCCAGCCCATCTCATTCTTCTCGAATATATCACCCGCACAATATTGGGTGAGGTGTACAAATCATTCAGCTCCTCGTTATGCAGTCTCCTCCATTCCCCCGTTACCTCGTCCCTCCTAGGTCCAAATATTCTCCTCAACACCATGTTTTCAAACACCCTCATCTTCCTTTCCTCCCGCAATGTCAGCGACCAAGTTTCACACCCATACAAAACAACAGGCAAAATTATAGTTCTTTATATCTCTTTCAGTTGATTAGCTACCCTAATTTTATTATTCTGCCCTGCATTCTATTGACGAGATGTGAATCCCGTACAGGCCCCTTGTTTTTGTTCCTTTACTTGTATACCACATTATGTGTTGGTACCTGGATTTGATTATCGGTAAAAGTACGGCGTGTAACCTTGGTTGTTTACCGAGCTTAATCCTTGCAGGATGATATACTGTCCCGGGCACTTTTTTAAGCACTGACAGCATATGATTCTCCCAATTTTACACCCACGGAAAATATTTAAAAATATGTTTTTTAGTACTCAGGTCTGTGTAATTTGATCGAACGTAGATTTTTGCCTCCTGTAATGTGAGGAACTATCAGTCTTTCACCCCGGGGGTAAAAAAAGAGTTTAGGATTTTTGAGAATAGTGTGCTGAAGACACAGTTTTTACTTCAAGGAGACGGACGATATTAGGAGAGGCTGGAGAGAACTGCGTACGTAGGTGTGTAATTACACTCTTGCGCTGAATATTAACAAAGTCGTCGCATTGAGGAGGGTGAGGTGGTTGGTGCATTTGGTAGGCACAAGACACGACAAGCGCAAAGAAAATTTTGATCGGGAAAACTGAGAAGGTAGACCACTCGACAGGCAAAGGAATGATATTCTTAACGAAAATAGGTTGTCAGAGAATGGTCTGGACTTATTGGCATGGGACGAGTGTCAATGTCAGGGTGCTGTAAACACAATAATAGTGCTTCGGGTTCCATGCAAAACGCAAAGTTTCTTGGCCGGGTTTTCAGGCAGTATTGTGCTCCACACAGACGGATAGGCCAGCAGTTAATAATAATAATAATAATAATAATAATAATAATAAATGCAAGCGTTTAAGTATAGAGATACAGTGTGTTTGGAACATGAACTGTATGACGAAAACGGTAAATTCAGAGGCAACCGGAATAGTAACAAAAGGTTTAGAAAATGTGGAAGCCGTACCAGAAAAACGTTCAATAGATTCATTACAAAGGACAGCTGTATCAACCACCATACGGAAAGTATTGCAGCCTGAAAATTGAAGCCTGAGTGGTTGGGATCACCTTTCGTTCAACATGAAAATTTCCAGGAAGAATGAACTCTGACAAGAAACAAAGTAATAATAGTGATAATAGCAATGAAAATAGCTTTATGACTGTGTTATTCTTATATTGTTACGAACCTCATTTATATTTCTTGTTTGTTTTCATACGTAACACAAAAACAAGCCGATTATTCTCTGGCGCACACTTCCACTCCGTTTCAAAAAGCACCAAACCCTCCGGCAGTTAGAGTCTAATACTGGCGTCACAGAAGAGTTGTGATGATCAAGAATAACGAAAAGGTAACAAGTCTTCGATGGGCCTGGGGGGAGGCGAGAGACCCTACATTTGACCTGTAACACCGTGAGAAACCCAGCCCCGCCTCCGACTCAGACGTGGTTCACGAAACGCAAATACTTTTTCATCATTGTTCCGTAGAATCAGTTGATCCTTCCGCTGAAACCATGGTGCTCTGTGTATTGCGGAAGTTAAAGTGTACAGTGTACAGTGTACAGTTCTTCAGGCTCTAAGCTACAATACCTCCAAGTAAAGGGGAAGAAAAGCAGTTTATTCGGAACTCACAATTCGTTATGAGATCAGTTTGTAGAAAATGGGAGCCACCGGGTAGTCCGTTTTGAACTGACCACAAGCTGGAGAACTCCGAGATAAATTGTTCTGTAATTCAGAATTTTTCAGCACTTTGCAGAGCAGTCTTTGCTATGTCGTACCATCTGCATTAACTATAGAATACCAGCATTTTCCCAAAGAGTGTACTCATGCGTTTGATATGGTTTCGTTTGCAGTACACAGTGATAATTTCTCATGAACACATTTCTGTTTAGTCTTGGTTGTGTTTTCTATGAGGTAGGAATTGCGTATTTAAATACTATTTAGATAAGTTTTGTGCTTTAAATGTACGTGCCATGGCTCACGCGGTTAGTCGACTAGTCGAAGTCTTCCTTCCGCGGAGGACTGGGTTCGATCCAAGGTCAGTCCATGTGAGATCCGTGGTGGTGAAAGTGCTACTTAGAGAAAATTTTCCCCTGAATACTTCGGTTTTTCCTCGTAAATGTCATTCCACCAATATTCTGTACACATTTTCATACTGACACTACTGAGGACAAGCGAGTACAGTACGGTGAAAGTCAAAGAGTCCGGTGCTGTACCACATATCACACAGCAGTGGACAGGCTAGTATATTCACACTGTTTCAGGCTTCAGACTATGCAGTTACTACAGATTTTTTCAGCGTACTGCTGTATCCTGGTAATAAAATTTCTGATTCCGTATTGGGCGGACAAGTTTGTTCCTAATTGAGTTACTATCACATTCCCTAGTAGACCGCTCCACGAAGTTAGGATGCTTTGTAGTTAATCAGAAACTAACCTATAAGCTATGGTAGGGGTCTGTAACATAGGCTTTATTTAAACCGGCTACTTTAGCGGATATTTTCATTCTTCTAATTTTAGTCAAAACTCAGTGTTTCGGAAGTTGAATCTATATTCGTCTTGAGATCTGTTATAGATATTATCGCCATTAGCAGACTAAATGGAGTAGGATTCATGCTTTTTCCGATGATGGAAACATAGATAGCTTCCAGAATGTCCATTTTAATCAAAACCGAAGATATTTCTAAGCGTATAGTTTTTATGTGCCAGTTCAATCCACAATCATTTCTCACAGATCCCTGTATAGTGCTGCGTGAGCAACAGTAATCTTCAAACGGGCTTCGGTTAATCTGTTGATTCTGAGCTTGCCTACAATTGTGAATTATTATACTTTGTTGAAGCTTTTCAGGTTTGAATGGAACGGCCTTATTATTCTGTTACTGAGGAATATTGAATATAAGGTAGAAAGCGTTTAACGTTAATGTCTATTGGGTTAAAAAATAGAATGTAATTTGTAAATAGTAACACACAGAACGTTTCTTCAAATTCGTAGTTTTGTCTGCAGTACTGTATATTTGCGTAAAGTGTTACGATATGTCAGCTGACGGTGCTTTAAAAATGTTTAGAAGCATTGATATATGTATACTTACGCTTCGGACAGAAAACAGTGCTTCATTGCATCTTTAACAAGCCACCTGATCGACATTTCCCATGAACGCTTTTGTGAAGAATCACAAGAAGAGAAAATAAGCAACTGTGTATTTCTTGTCTGATTAGTTCCACAAAAATGGCGATCAAAAGATTATGTTCACAAATCTGTTCAGTTCTTCTATCCCTGTCAAAGCATTGGCAGGCAACCTTTTATTCGCAGTCCCCCAGATACATATCATCCGGCTGTGTATAGATCCAGGGATATGCAGCCCGTAACATACAACAGTAGAATGGCATGACAGAACTGGCGAATTCGGGCCCCTTAGGGGAAATTTCGTGTACTTTTTACGCCGTGAACATTATTTTAAAAAACCGAGGTGCTGAATCTTATAAAGTAATTCACTTGGATGATAACAGAACGTTGCAAATTAATGCCTGCCTAGCTTGTCATTTTTCGACCAAATTATGCAAAACTAGATTTCGCGTTAGTGCCCCGATAATACCACCATGTAACGGGGGCAGTGCCTTTCTACTCAATACAGTGGGAAGGGACACTGCATGACTTTAACTGACATCTTTAATTAGTCACATTAGGTAATATCTTACATTTCTTCAACGTAAGCCCCCCTCCCCCTCCTCCTCAAATAGTGACGCATGGAGTAAATACTGAAATAGAGAGGAACATCCTTTTTTACAATGTATATGTGTGTGGAAGAAGCAAAAATGTCAATATTCGTAAGACCATAGATTTATGAAATACGAAAATACGCTTTGTGCATTCTGTTTGTAAATACTCTGGCGACAGGTAGCCTGCGATTAATAAAGCAGTAGTCAAAGGGAGTTCGTAAAATTGTTGTTAGGCAGAAGATGTTTTATCATTTAAGTACAGTTTAAGACATGAAAAGGCATTTCCATTAATATTTAATACAGTAGCCATACATAACGCTATATTACGTAGTAGCATCGAGGTGACAAACGCCAAAACAAATATATATACACCACGTTTTAGACTCCTGAAATGAAATGGAAGACTACTGGGACGGAGATTATCTTTGTGATTTCAAGTAAGCGTCCACATAAAGGGCCTTGTTGTCGTAATACTTCGCTTTAAAGCCGTAACTGGTTCCAGAGAACACGTGACTTGTCCCCGAAATGCGGATCGCGGGTTGTACACTCAAATCAACATGGCCACAGCTCACGGGATTGCTTGTTTGCAGTAGGCACAGCATTATTGTAGGTAACAAGTGCGCAAATAGTGATACTCTGCTAACTGAAGGGTGAGACTTCTGTCCATTACTCCTCTTTTAAGTTCACATACTACTGCTTTTGAGACTGCATGTCTTGTTTATGATGTAAATCAACAGATATTATATTTGTATGTAAATGATTGCTTTTGTTTCCAATTATCGCCTTCTAGATTCATGTGTGTATGTTTGTTCACTTAAGCGTGTGTAGAATCCATCATTCATTCAGCCCGTTTGCCCATTAGCACTTGGCGCTACTGCCTGGCTTCCTCACTTAGTTTGTTAAGAGCGTAGCGTAGGTTTGCCTCGGGGTTTGCAGGGTCTGGATATCTCGTTAAGAAATTGGCGTACAGAGAATATTTAGAAACGATTGAATTTAGAAGATTTATGTCCAATTGCTTACAGTTTTCATGAAAACTAAAGTGAAGTGCTTCGAATTCAAAAGGCGCTTGGTACTTAACATGTTTACGTGACTTTAACAAGGCAATTGTACAGTTTATACTGCAGCGGATGTTCGTTTGTACCTTTAATAATGTCCGATCGCAGTACAGGACATACCTAAGAGTTTAGACGTTTCAAGAGAATAATGGGAAAATATACGAAATTGACACGAATGGAGTTGTGTAGCGGGAGCAATACAAGGTAAGCTCACCTCCAATGTGGGTCGGGTAGCTCAGTCGATATAGCGACTGGCTACGGGCTGTACGGTCCGGGGATCGAGTCCCGGTGGGGGCGAGATTTTCCGCAACTGTCCAGACCGGCCCTGGGGACCACGCACCCTCCTGTACAATGGGTACCGGGTCTTTCCCGTGGGTTAAGAGCGGCTGGGGCGTGACGCTGACCCCTCACCCGTTTCTGGTGCCGTGGTCAAGAAAGACTAGAGCTATATCTCTACTCCCCCTATGGGCCGTACGGCCTGTACAGAGCCTCAGTG
>Ga0123355_10008562_pt1 | contig 15454 bp, 10 predicted proteins | sample TergutEmb28metaG_3_FD_89872 | JGI IMG/M metagenome (GOLD analysis project Ga0123355, IMG submission 89872) | Embiratermes neotenicus P1 segment gut microbial communities from Petit-Saut dam, French Guiana - Emb289 P1 | ecosystem: Host-associated > Arthropoda: Insects > Digestive system > Gut ... | reverse complement strand
GTAATCAACGTCTTAGTCGCGAGCTCCTGATGACGGGCATAGTAATGCCCGAAACATGTTGAGCATATAAGAAGTACAATAAAATAATAAGTGGCATCTAGTTGGTTTTTTATTCTTCAGTAACCATAATGATGCACTGTCCAACAAACATCAGATTCACAAGTTATGATTATTTTGTACACAAGGTAGTTAATGTATGCAGAGCGAAAGCCTTCTGATATCTTTGCTTAAACATAGAAACTGGGCTACAATGTAAATTTTGTAATTGAGGTCACCTTTATAGCGAAGGTCAACACAGGAAAAAGAGCAAATACGGTAATAATGATAAAATTCAGTAACGAAAGTAATCATTAGTAGAATCAAAGTTTTATTTATTCACCAACTGATGCACTAATGAGTTGTCTTTAAAAAAATATTAAAATTTACATTAACATTTTATATTACAACAGTTCCGACACGTTTCTGTGTTACAGTTACACCATCATCACGGAGCGTATTAATTTGTGCTTACTAAAGTTACAGTTGTTAAAATAGTCCATTAAAATACATAGGTGTGTGGTTAATACGGTGGTGGTGTGGCTACATATATTAGGTCCTTATTGGTGTCTGTATGTTGCACTGTTCTGCAGAAGATGATGATTGTGTAACTGTAACACCGAAACATGTCGCAGTTCTTTTAATATAAATTTTAATGTAAATTTTAATATTGGTTTTTTAGACAACTCACTAATGCATTATTTGGTGAATAAATAAAACGTTGATAATACCAAGATGCACGGTACGAATGTGAAAATCATTAGTAGAATATTTGTAAGTCCATCCTACAAAGCGCCTGTTATTTTTGTCGGATTTCAACGGCAGTTGGGACGCGTCGACAATTTTAGTAAGAATCCGTTGAGTCGACTGTCGGGTACATCCGCCCGAGGGGATCTAGTTGATCCATGCGGACAGGCGGACAGGCGAGGGAACGAGGTGCATGAAGACATGAAAAACCTAAGATCCGCTTCCCGAAATTGCTTTGCGAAATTGCCTAATAACTGGAAGGTGGAACAAATTTCGAACGACGTAACATGTCACAACATCCTCGAATATCTTCGATCGTGTATCAGTTTTACAACTGCGACACACAAACTTTCTGACAGATTCGTCTTCGCTACAAGAACATAAAAGCATAGCTCAATTGTTCTGCAGTATAAAAGAGTCTGTCCCATTGTTTTCAGAGACCATTATGATCCCCATTAGCCGGCACATTCCTCAAGCATTCCTGCCAGCTCTTCATATCTCCTTCACCTTTTCCTCTAAACAAGAGGGATTCCAAAACATAAAACACAGAGAACCTTAATAAGCAAATCATTGCTACCTCTGCCAGGCATTCTTTTATTGGTACGGGCATAACAAAATTATAGGTACTTAGTACAGTTAATGTTACGTGGTCACGTCCTTCCTCTTTCTCCCCAGGTTATTGTTTTAAACACGAGACGGGATACTTCTGTGTGGCCTAGATGTTAAAATAACGAATGTCCGTTTATAGTAATAACGACTGTCACAGCACTTTGGACATAAAAGTCATTGTTGTTTTATGAACAGAAATTACACTTGCTGTCGCACATATGTTGAACTTTTCATACAAAGAATAACGTTTCTTGGGAAACAGAATAGGACATTTACTATGAGTAAAGGCAATAAAAAGGAATATTTGTAAGGTATGGAGTTGTAGAATTGTTCATGTATGGCAGTACAAAAGGAAAGGCACGCAGGCCTGGAATATTTGTAAAAGGTAGGCCTAATTTACTAGCCGAAAGACATTAGATTAGAGGTGAGAGGTTCTCACGGGGATGACTGTTGGGGTACGACGCCTCATAATTGGGTAGGTAGATACCAAAGGTTTGGAGAACAAATATATTATCCCTTCACTCTCATATCCCGCAGAGAGACTCAACACCTATACTAGATGACCTGTGTTCAGCATAACACTCTACAATATTTGTACCTATCCATCACGCCGATACATTTTACAGTATATTGGTTTTGAACAGTGGTTTTGGATGTGCGTTCAAAATTGGGTGTAATTTTTGTGTAGGTCCCAAACAATGCCATTTGTATGCCATCATAGATTCTGGGCAGATACGCAAAGCCAATTTGCGTAAATTCAGCAAGTGTTAAAGTTGTTATTTGCTGACGACCAAGTTGTAATATCCAACACAGAAGATTATTCGCAGAAATCTGAGAGTAAATTAAATCAAATAAGAAAAGAACACTGGTTAACTATATCTGCACAGAAACAGAACCGATGGAATTTAGAAGACGAGACCCAGTTAGAAGGGAAATTGTAACAGACAACAAAATTATAGAAGGAGTAAACTTCTTTAACCACCTGGAAAATTTGATATCATATGAAAAAGAAGTAGACATTGATAACAAATTGAATAACTGTTTGAAAATAACACGCTTTATAAACAATAAGTTTAGAATACAGAAAACTTTAAAGGAAGCAAATTAAAATGACACAACACGCTAGTCCCTCCAGCTTTGTAATACAGCAATGAAAACTGGGCCATTAAAGCAAGATGCCCAGGAAGAATAAGAGCAGCAGGGATAAAATATATGAGAAAAACAACGGGATTCACTTTGACAGATTATAAAACGAACACAAAGATTGCAAAGGAACTAAATACAACCCCAGTTTTGGGAAAATACAGGACCACAGAAGAAATTGGTTGCAATATATAAACAGAATGTCCCGTTATAGATTATCGAGGAAAATAAATAGCCACAGACCAGAGGGCAGAAGGTACCAGGGGCGACAATTAAACACTTCTGGATGTGTGAGACCGGAACGGGTCAACAAGTGGCCCAACTGCACGTTAGCTACATAACGTTGATGATGTCTTGGGAATCTATCTTTGCCCTCGAAAGCAAGAATGGGAATGAATCCGCTGTTGCTGGGCGAAGCTTGAGGAGACAACATATCCGTCTTGTTAAAAACATGAATTCTGTCACTTTACATTGATCGCAATTTGTTAGGTTTTCAATACATAACAAGCGTAAAGTTCAATTTATGCGCAGGTCTAACGATGTAGAATATAACATAGAATTTACCTCGCATAATAGAATTGTATCGCACGCAAATGATATGCCTACACCTCAGCCAGATATATTGTTCTGGTATACTCCGGTTGCTGGTAATAAGTACCTGTCCTTCTAGCTGCATTGTCTAATCCATTGCCAAGGCTAAATTCATGTTCCTGAGTCACCAACAGTAGCTTGCCCTTATTTATTTGACTCTCGAACCGTTCATCTGTGTGGTGCACGTAACAATTATAGAAACACTGAAAGGATTTTCTTAAAACCTTACAGCTAGGTGTCTTTCTAAAATGTACAGACGAAATTTAAAATGTGGTCGAAATCCGTTAGAAACAATTAGAGACTTTTTATAGACTTCCATGAGTTCTGCGCTCACATCGAGCGCATTATCTCGCCCAACTCATTAAGTGTTTATTTAATCAAAAGCGCTGCTGCAGAAAGTTTTAAGGAGAAATAAAGTTACATTTTATCTCAAATGAACTTTGCCCTAATTTTCACTATTTTCAAGGTAATTCAAAGAAAATTAATCCAAAGCGCCAGAACTTTTATCGCTACAGGCACGTTTCCTAACTTGTTTCTATGTATACAGGCACGTACTTGAACAGGTATAGAACCAAACTGGCAGTATATATATATATGTGTGGAAATATATAGATAATGTGTCAATATCGCACGTCAGAATAAAAACAATATCACCATGTAGCAAAGTTTTGTCACGAATGTGCCACCTCATATGGAACCTACAGTACAATTATAGATATTTTAATACTGTACATACCGTGCACCATATTACACTCTACTCTTTTTACTTACCAAACTTAGCGCAAAACAGTTGGTAAATAAACAGATAGTATAATTACAGCGTCCAAGAAATTCCATAGTTTATTAGTGTCCTGGGCCAGTTTAACCCAGTCCACGTCATCATTTGCTATTTCCTGAAAGTTATTTTTAATATTATCTTTAGACCTTGAGGCTCTAGCCTTCAGACTGCTCTGTCCATTATGTTGAGGTGCCTGAGAATGTAACGAATGAATAGCCACAAGCAGCCTACAAGACATATTCCTCCTTCTTGGGGTTTGAACGAAGCGTAGCAACAGACAAGACTGACAGAAGTCATGTAGCCTCAGAGATGGGTATAATTTCTTGCGAATTTACAGACTTTACCAAATAATGTATAATGACTGCCTAACAAAGCATAATTGCGACGTGTCTAAGAACTCTTAACGTTACCGTATAAGGTACACACCTTTTGTTTGAATTCAGTATTCAGATTACAACAAGGGTGACACGGTACTTATGACATAACACTGAGAATCTTTCGTGTAACCATTGTTGCTGTGGAAAAGCAATAAGTATTGCATATTATGAATGTATGTTTGTAACCTTAGGTATCCAACATGCAATGCCCATCCACCATATTGTTTTCTGTGGCCTGGTCGGCCATACAATATTTTTCCACATTATCTCATAAACGGCACAATTAAAAAAAAAAAAGTCGCTAAACATAAAAAGTGTTTTTTTTTTTATTTTCTCTACAACGTTTGTCTGAAACATTTCTCATTCTAAGAAGAATCGAGCTCGATATGATCAAAAATGTATATTGGTCTTCATGTAAAGTAACCGGTATTCTTAATGAAACTTGAACTTTCTCGACAGATATTCGAAAAATATTCGTATATCAAATTTTGTGAAAATCCGTCCAGTGGGAGCCGAGTTGTTCCGTCCGGACAGGCGGACAGACAGACGCACAGACATGACGAAGCTAATATTCGCTTTTCGCAATTTCGCGAACGTGCCTAAAACATCCGTTTACGTACGCATTATAAAAATATGTAAATAAATATATGTGTGTATATATGTGTATATATATATATATACACACTCACACAGTGAAAAATGAACCTGGAGCATAAAGAACACCTGTATTAGCGGAAAACTCTCCAGTCCCGAGGATCCGAATCCAAGTGCCTGTGTGAGACGGAACCTTCCTGCCATGGAAAAACTTCCAGTAACTTGCGGTTTAGCTGTGGGCAGGTTTCATTTTATTTTAAAGTACACATTTCGACACTTAAGTCCTTGCCACTTTATTAGGGGATTAGAATTGTTGTTCAAGCCATTTAAATAATTCCATACATCTTCCTTAGCTCGAAGTACAGTTTAGCCTGCATGTTTATCGTGAAGATTATTGTCTTCTGGGAGGTTATGCTGTATGGTCTGGTAGGAATGTGGCTTTATTTCCTGCTGTTACAAGAGTCATTCTACTTAATTTGATACATTGTGCTTTATCCTTAACTATATCAAGTTTATTTCTCAGCAGCTTTCTCAAAACGTATCCTACATTCTTTGTGATAGTGCGCTTAACCTCATCATAATACTGTCTGACATGAGCGAATGCTTTAATACTCTGGAACTTGACATACACGGTATTATATTTCACATTGCTTCGAACACCTGTCGAGAGGTCACGGCCTGACTGGACCCCTGATAGCATAAAATATGAAACCTTTAAGCCGAACTCCACGTGTGATCCCAACCGGATAAATGGCGAAGTCATTAAGCTTTAATATGCCTAAGATATGAATCAGTTCAATCAAAATGTTTTTATATTTGCTTTTATATCTGTGTGGATTAGAAATCAACTGTCCAGAAATGATAATATCTGCATTAGTCATTAAGTGACGAATTTTGTCATCATCATCATCATCATATATGCAAATATGTAATATATTAGTAGGTGTAATGCGACATCGTGACCTACAGAACTGTGGAAAGGGTCCGTTGAAGACAGACATTTATAGAAAGCTTATGATTCGGCATTGAAGGTGACCTACTTGTTATTCTTTTATTCTCAAAAATTGTCCTAAAAAAGTCTTGAATTGACAGTGCTACCTCAGTCGGAGGCAAAGGGAATATAATATGTTTCGGGTAATTTTCTTTCCCTTCGTTTGAAGCAGTACTGCAGATCTCATCTTTTTTCTTATTTAACGTGTTGGGAAGATTTGTTCTTTATTTGCCAGCTAATTTTATGTTCTGTTGAGCTCCGAAAGTAATTTTATGTTCTATTGAGCTCCGAAAGTAATTTTATGTTCTATTGAGCTCCGAAAGTAATTTTATGTTCTGTTGAGCTCCGAAAGTAATTTTATGTTCTATTGAGCTCCGAAAGTAATTTTATGTTCTGTTGAGCTCCGAAAGTAATTTTATGTTCTGTTGAGCTCCGAAAGTAATTTTATGTTCTGTTGAGCTCCGATAGTAATTTTATGTTCTGTTGAGCTCCGAAAGTAATTACCCACCATCAGGCTTTACTTAATTACAAGGTTTAAAGTTTTTTTAACTTAAGATGCTGTAATGTTTTTTTTTTTTTGAATAGATATTCTATTGCAATATACTTCAAAATTATTCGCACAAGTATAACTAATATTACAAAGTCTCAGCACATTTGTTTGAGGCTATCATGAAGGAGACTGCAAAAAGACTGCGGTCTTTTGGATTGTGACACCATCTAGTCTGATAAGTAGTTGTCATTGCTGCTGTGGAAATTTGTGCTTCCAGCGTTAGGTTTCCGCAGTATGAATACCAAGCTCTTCTGAAACAGCTCCACACTACCGTATAACACATTTCAAAAGACATATTTCTTCATACTTTCTTTAGCTTCAGTATGAAAAATTCCACATGGGTTTTATGATATATGTAACCCACTTGTTCATACATTTGCATATCTGTAGGTTCATATTTACTAGTAAGTGCCCCTTTGGGGTAGAGTTTTTAAAATAGGCTGGTGGGTTTAGCTGGGACATGAAGCTGGTCATTAATCCCTGCCGTCAGCCAGATTATTCCAATGCCCTATTGCTTTAAACCTATTTTAGTTCTATGCTAGCTTCTGAACCTCAGCCTGAGAAGCGCTCTCCGGTTTTCATTTCACGGAGTGAAATTTTCTATAAATATTTCAACTGTCTCTTAATATTATTAACCTAGTTATATGTGGTTGGGTTGGAGTGGTATCCGTGTGGCAGGCTTCAGCCTGAAACACGGATACCACTCCAACCCAACCACACCGAAACTCCAACACACATCGAACCAAGAACAATACGACCAATGTGGTAATTCAACAGAATAGTCGCAAGCTTCTGATGATGACTATATTAATGTCCGAAACATGTTGAGCACATAAGAAGTGAAATAAAATAGCAAGTGACATCAAGTTGGTCTTTTATTCTTCAACTATCACGATGATGCACGGTCAAATAAACATAAGTTTCCGCTCTCCGTGTGTTTTTGATTCCATATTACTACTCCTCTGCTAAGTCCAAATATTTTCCTCAGCTCCGTCTTTCCAAATACCTTTATTCATCCTAATAAATGCGTTTATGATGGTGCGTCGGGGCTATTGCTTGGACACAGCCTATCGCCCATTATTTTATTCAAACAAAATTTTTCGGAACCGAATTTTTCTCCCGTTATTAGATGTAAATATATCTAATCAGCTGGACCTCTTAGGAAACGCTCGTCTCAGTTACAGGAACAGTAACTGAGGCTAGTCTATGTAATTTATTCCTTTTTGGGTAATTCCCCGGCGTCTGAGATTTAATTGCCGACGTTTCGGAACTCACTATCGGTTCCATCTTCATAGGCAGGTTAATGAAGTATACTTCATTAACCTGCCTATGAAGATGGAACCGATAGTGAGTTCCGAAACGTCGGCAATTAAATCTCAGACGCCGGGGAATTACCCAAAAAGGAATAAATTACATAGACTAGCCTCAGTTACTGTTCCTGTAACTGAGACGAGCGTTTCCTAAGAGGTCCAGCTGATTAGATATATTTACATCTAATAACGGGAGAAAAATTCGGTTCCGAAAAATTTTGTTTGAATAAAATAATGGGCGATAGGCTGTGTCCAAGCAATAGCCCCGACGCACCATCATAAACGCATTTATTAGGATGAATAAAGGTATTTGGAAAGACGGAGCTGAGGAAAATATTTGGACTTAGCAGAGGAGTAGTAATATGGAATCAAAAACACACGGAGAGCGGAAACTTATGTTTATTTGACCGTGCATCATCGTGATAGTTGAAGAATAAAAGACCAACTTGATGTCACTTGCTATTTTATTTCACTTCTTATGTGCTCAACATGTTTCGGACATTAATATAGTCATCATCAGAAGCTTGCGACTATTCTGTTGAATTACCACATTGGTCGTATTGTTCTTGGTTCGATGTGTGTTGGAGTTTCGGTGTGGTTGGGTTGGAGTGGTATCCGTGTTTCAGGCTGAAGCCTGCCACACGGATACCACTCCAACCCAACCACATATAACTAGGTTAATAATATTAAGAGACAGTTGAAATATTTATAGAAAATTTCACTCCGTGAAATGAAAACCGGAGAGCGCTTCTCAGGCTGAGGTTCAGAAGCTAGCATAGAACTAAAATAGGTTTAAAGCAATAGGGCATTGGAATAATCTGGCTGACGGCAGGGATTAATGACCAGCTTCATGTCCCAGCTAAACCCACCAGCCTATTTTAAAAACTCTACCCCAAAGGGGCACTTACTAGTAAATATGAACCTACAGATATGCAAATGTATGAACAAGTGGGTTACATATATCATAAAACCCATGTGGAATTTTTCATACTGAAGCTAAAGAAAGTATGAAGAAATATGTCTTTTGAAATGTGTTATACGGTAGTGTGGAGCTGTTTCAGAAGAGCTTGGTATTCATACTGCGGAAACCTAACGCTGGAAGCACAAATTTCCACAGCAGCAATGACAACTACTTATCAGACTAGATGGTGTCACAATCCAAAAGACCGCAGTCTTTTTGCAGTCTCCTTCATGATAGCCTCAAACAAATGTGCTGAGACTTTGTAATATTAGTTATACTTGTGCGAATAATTTTGAAGTATATTGCAATAGAATATCTATTCAAAAAAAAAAAAACATTACAGCATCTTAAGTTAAAAAAACTTTAAACCTTGTAATTAAGTAAAGCCTGATGGTGGGTAATTACTTTCGGAGCTCAACAGAACATAAAATTACTATCGGAGCTCAACAGAACATAAAATTACTTTCGGAGCTCAACAGAACATAAAATTACTTTCGGAGCTCAACAGAACATAAAATTACTTTCGGAGCTCAATAGAACATAAAATTACTTTCGGAGCTCAACAGAACATAAAATTACTTTCGGAGCTCAATAGAACATAAAATTACTTTCGGAGCTCAATAGAACATAAAATTACTTTCGGAGCTCAACAGAACATAAAATTAGCTGGCAAATAAAGAACAAATCTTCCCAACACGTTAAATAAGAAAAAAGATGAGATCTGCAGTACTGCTTCAAACGAAGGGAAAGAAAATTACCCGAAACATATTATATTCCCTTTGCCTCCGACTGAGGTAGCACTGTCAATTCAAGACTTTTTTAGGACAATTTTTGAGAATAAAAGAATAACAAGTAGGTCACCTTCAATGCCGAATCATAAGCTTTCTATAAATGTCTGTCTTCAACGGACCCTTTCCACAGTTCTGTAGGTCACGATGTCGCATTACACCTACTAATATATTACATATTTGCATATATGATGATGATGATGATGACAAAATTCGTCACTTAATGACTAATGCAGATATTATCATTTCTGGACAGTTGATTTCTAATCCACACAGATATAAAAGCAAATATAAAAACATTTTGATTGAACTGATTCATATCTTAGGCATATTAAAGCTTAATGACTTCGCCATTTATCCGGTTGGGATCACACGTGGAGTTCGGCTTAAAGGTTTCATATTTTATGCTATCAGGGGTCCAGTCAGGCCGTGACCTCTCGACAGGTGTTCGAAGCAATGTGAAATATAATACCGTGTATGTCAAGTTCCAGAGTATTAAAGCATTCGCTCATGTCAGACAGTATTATGATGAGGTTAAGCGCACTATCACAAAGAATGTAGGATACGTTTTGAGAAAGCTGCTGAGAAATAAACTTGATATAGTTAAGGATAAAGCACAATGTATCAAATTAAGTAGAATGACTCTTGTAACAGCAGGAAATAAAGCCACATTCCTACCAGACCATACAGCATAACCTCCCAGAAGACAATAATCTTCACGATAAACATGCAGGCTAAACTGTACTTCGAGCTAAGGAAGATGTATGGAATTATTTAAATGGCTTGAACAACAATTCTAATCCCCTAATAAAGTGGCAAGGACTTAAGTGTCGAAATGTGTACTTTAAAATAAAATGAAACCTGCCCACAGCTAAACCGCAAGTTACTGGAAGTTTTTCCATGGCAGGAAGGTTCCGTCTCACACAGGCACTTGGATTCGGATCCTCGGGACTGGAGAGTTTTCCGCTAATACAGGTGTTCTTTATGCTCCAGGTTCATTTTTCACTGTGTGAGTGTGTATATATATATATATACACATATATACACACATATATTTATTTACATATTTTTATAATGCGTACGTAAACGGATGTTTTAGGCACGTTCGCGAAATTGCGAAAAGCGAATATTAGCTTCGTCATGTCTGTGCGTCTGTCTGTCCGCCTGTCCGGACGGAACAACTCGGCTCCCACTGGACGGATTTTCACAAAATTTGATATACGAATATTTTTCGAATATCTGTCGAGAAAGTTCAAGTTTCATTAAGAATACCGGTTACTTTACATGAAGACCAATATACATTTTTGATCATATCGAGCTCGATTCTTCTTAGAATGAGAAATGTTTCAGACAAACGTTGTAGAGAAAATAAAAAAAAAAACACTTTTTATGTTTAGCGACTTTTTTTTTTTTAATTGTGCCGTTTATGAGATAATGTGGAAAAATATTGTATGGCCGACCAGGCCACAGAAAACAATATGGTGGATGGGCATTGCATGTTGGATACCTAAGGTTACAAACATACATTCATAATATGCAATACTTATTGCTTTTCCACAGCAACAATGGTTACACGAAAGATTCTCAGTGTTATGTCATAAGTACCGTGTCACCCTTGTTGTAATCTGAATACTGAATTCAAACAAAAGGTGTGTACCTTATACGGTAACGTTAAGAGTTCTTAGACACGTCGCAATTATGCTTTGTTAGGCAGTCATTATACATTATTTGGTAAAGTCTGTAAATTCGCAAGAAATTATACCCATCTCTGAGGCTACATGACTTCTGTCAGTCTTGTCTGTTGCTACGCTTCGTTCAAACCCCAAGAAGGAGGAATATGTCTTGTAGGCTGCTTGTGGCTATTCATTCGTTACATTCTCAGGCACCTCAACATAATGGACAGAGCAGTCTGAAGGCTAGAGCCTCAAGGTCTAAAGATAATATTAAAAATAACTTTCAGGAAATAGCAAATGATGACGTGGACTGGGTTAAACTGGCCCAGGACACTAATAAACTATGGAATTTCTTGGACGCTGTAATTATACTATCTGTTTATTTACCAACTGTTTTGCGCTAAGTTTGGTAAGTAAAAAGAGTAGAGTGTAATATGGTGCACGGTATGTACAGTATTAAAATATCTATAATTGTACTGTAGGTTCCATATGAGGTGGCACATTCGTGACAAAACTTTGCTACATGGTGATATTGTTTTTATTCTGACGTGCGATATTGACACATTATCTATATATTTCCACACATATATATATATACTGCCAGTTTGGTTCTATACCTGTTCAAGTACGTGCCTGTATACATAGAAACAAGTTAGGAAACGTGCCTGTAGCGATAAAAGTTCTGGCGCTTTGGATTAATTTTCTTTGAATTACCTTGAAAATAGTGAAAATTAGGGCAAAGTTCATTTGAGATAAAATGTAACTTTATTTCTCCTTAAAACTTTCTGCAGCAGCGCTTTTGATTAAATAAACACTTAATGAGTTGGGCGAGATAATGCGCTCGATGTGAGCGCAGAACTCATGGAAGTCTATAAAAAGTCTCTAATTGTTTCTAACGGATTTCGACCACATTTTAAATTTCGTCTGTACATTTTAGAAAGACACCTAGCTGTAAGGTTTTAAGAAAATCCTTTCAGTGTTTCTATAATTGTTACGTGCACCACACAGATGAACGGTTCGAGAGTCAAATAAATAAGGGCAAGCTACTGTTGGTGACTCAGGAACATGAATTTAGCCTTGGCAATGGATTAGACAATGCAGCTAGAAGGACAGGTACTTATTACCAGCAACCGGAGTATACCAGAACAATATATCTGGCTGAGGTGTAGGCATATCATTTGCGTGCGATACAATTCTATTATGCGAGGTAAATTCTATGTTATATTCTACATCGTTAGACCTGCGCATAAATTGAACTTTACGCTTGTTATGTATTGAAAACCTAACAAATTGCGATCAATGTAAAGTGACAGAATTCATGTTTTTAACAAGACGGATATGTTGTCTCCTCAAGCTTCGCCCAGCAACAGCGGATTCATTCCCATTCTTGCTTTCGAGGGCAAAGATAGATTCCCAAGACATCATCAACGTTATGTAGCTAACGTGCAGTTGGGCCACTTGTTGACCCGTTCCGGTCTCACACATCCAGAAGTGTTTAATTGTCGCCCCTGGTACCTTCTGCCCTCTGGTCTGTGGCTATTTATTTTCCTCGATAATCTATAACGGGACATTCTGTTTATATATTGCAACCAATTTCTTCTGTGGTCCTGTATTTTCCCAAAACTGGGGTTGTATTTAGTTCCTTTGCAATCTTTGTGTTCGTTTTATAATCTGTCAAAGTGAATCCCGTTGTTTTTCTCATATATTTTATCCCTGCTGCTCTTATTCTTCCTGGGCATCTTGCTTTAATGGCCCAGTTTTCATTGCTGTATTACAAAGCTGGAGGGACTAGCGTGTTGTGTCATTTTAATTTGCTTCCTTTAAAGTTTTCTGTATTCTAAACTTATTGTTTATAAAGCGTGTTATTTTCAAACAGTTATTCAATTTGTTATCAATGTCTACTTCTTTTTCATATGATATCAAATTTTCCAGGTGGTTAAAGAAGTTTACTCCTTCTATAATTTTGTTGTCTGTTACAATTTCCCTTCTAACTGGGTCTCGTCTTCTAAATTCCATCGGTTCTGTTTCTGTGCAGATATAGTTAACCAGTGTTCTTTTCTTATTTGATTTAATTTACTCTCAGATTTCTGCGAATAATCTTCTGTGTTGGATATTACAACTTGGTCGTCAGCAAATAACAACTTTAACACTTGCTGAATTTACGCAAATTGGCTTTGCGTATCTGCCCAGAATCTATGATGGCATACAAATGGCATTGTTTGGGACCTACACAAAAATTACACCCAATTTTGAACGCACATCCAAAACCACTGTTCAAAACCAATATACTGTAAAATGTATCGGCGTGATGGATAGGTACAAATATTGTAGAGTGTTATGCTGAACACAGGTCATCTAGTATAGGTGTTGAGTCTCTCTGCGGGATATGAGAGTGAAGGGATAATATATTTGTTCTCCAAACCTTTGGTATCTACCTACCCAATTATGAGGCGTCGTACCCCAACAGTCATCCCCGTGAGAACCTCTCACCTCTAATCTAATGTCTTTCGGCTAGTAAATTAGGCCTACCTTTTACAAATATTCCAGGCCTGCGTGCCTTTCCTTTTGTACTGCCATACATGAACAATTCTACAACTCCATACCTTACAAATATTCCTTTTTATTGCCTTTACTCATAGTAAATGTCCTATTCTGTTTCCCAAGAAACGTTATTCTTTGTATGAAAAGTTCAACATATGTGCGACAGCAAGTGTAATTTCTGTTCATAAAACAACAATGACTTTTATGTCCAAAGTGCTGTGACAGTCGTTATTACTATAAACGGACATTCGTTATTTTAACATCTAGGCCACACAGAAGTATCCCGTCTCGTGTTTAAAACAATAACCTGGGGAGAAAGAGGAAGGACGTGACCACGTAACATTAACTGTACTAAGTACCTATAATTTTGTTATGCCCGTACCAATAAAAGAATGCCTGGCAGAGGTAGCAATGATTTGCTTATTAAGGTTCTCTGTGTTTTATGTTTTGGAATCCCTCTTGTTTAGAGGAAAAGGTGAAGGAGATATGAAGAGCTGGCAGGAATGCTTGAGGAATGTGCCGGCTAATGGGGATCATAATGGTCTCTGAAAACAATGGGACAGACTCTTTTATACTGCAGAACAATTGAGCTATGCTTTTATGTTCTTGTAGCGAAGACGAATCTGTCAGAAAGTTTGTGTGTCGCAGTTGTAAAACTGATACACGATCGAAGATATTCGAGGATGTTGTGACATGTTACGTCGTTCGAAATTTGTTCCACCTTCCAGTTATTAGGCAATTTCGCAAAGCAATTTCGGGAAGCGGATCTTAGGTTTTTCATGTCTTCATGCACCTCGTTCCCTCGCCTGTCCGCCTGTCCGCATGGATCAACTAGATCCCCTCGGGCGGATGTACCCGACAGTCGACTCAACGGATTCTTACTAAAATTGTCGACGCGTCCCAACTGCCGTTGAAATCCGACAAAAATAACAGGCGCTTTGTAGGATGGACTTACAAATATTCTACTAATGATTTTCACATTCGTACCGTGCATCTTGGTATTATCAACGTTTTATTTATTCACCAAATAATGCATTAGTGAGTTGTCTAAAAAACCAATATTAAAATTTACATTAAAATTTATATTAAAAGAACTGCGACATGTTTCGGTGTTACAGTTACACAATCATCATCTTCTGCAGAACAGTGCAACATACAGACACCAATAAGGACCTAATATATGTAGCCACACCACCACCGTATTAACCACACACCTATGTATTTTAATGGACTATTTTAACAACTGTAACTTTAGTAAGCACAAATTAATACGCTCCGTGATGATGGTGTAACTGTAACACAGAAACGTGTCGGAACTGTTGTAATATAAAATGTTAATGTAAATTTTAATATTTTTTTAAAGACAACTCATTAGTGCATCAGTTGGTGAATAAATAAAACTTTGATTCTACTAATGATTACTTTCGTTACTGAATTTTATCATTATTACCGTATTTGCTCTTTTTCCTGTGTTGACCTTCGCTATAAAGGTGACCTCAATTACAAAATTTACATTGTAGCCCAGTTTCTATGTTTAAGCAAAGATATCAGAAGGCTTTCGCTCTGCATACATTAACTACCTTGTGTACAAAATAATCATAACTTGTGAATCTGATGTTTGTTGGACAGTGCATCATTATGGTTACTGAAGAATAAAAAACCAACTAGATGCCACTTATTATTTTATTGTACTTCTTATATGCTCAACATGTTTCGGGCATTACTATGCCCGTCATCAGGAGCTCGCGACTAAGACGTTGATTAC
>Ga0123355_10008559_pt1 | contig 15458 bp, 20 predicted proteins | sample TergutEmb28metaG_3_FD_89872 | JGI IMG/M metagenome (GOLD analysis project Ga0123355, IMG submission 89872) | Embiratermes neotenicus P1 segment gut microbial communities from Petit-Saut dam, French Guiana - Emb289 P1 | ecosystem: Host-associated > Arthropoda: Insects > Digestive system > Gut ... | reverse complement strand
CGGGGCAGCAGAATCCATCAGCCGCGAGCGCAGCTCGGCCGGCAGCAGCTCCTGGCCGCGGTCTTCGGTGCGCTTGAAGGCTTTGGTGAGCGCGCGAATGGCATCCAGCACCGCGCGGTATTCCTCGGACGTGGGCCCGAAGCGCGCGAGAATCCCCTCGAGCATCCGCACGGTGGCCTGCACGGTGGCGGCGCCACTGGCCTGCTCGCCGCGGTTGGACTGCGGAGTGAGAGTGGGAGCGGCGCCAGGCGTCGGCTCGCCACCGACTGACATCGGCGGCGGGGGAGTCGGGGGTTGGCCGGGAGGACCGGGCGGCGCGCCGGGCATCGGCGGCGCAGCACCGCCACCGGGAGGCATCCCAGGGAGTTGGTCCGGCGGAACGGACATGCCGCTGCCGGTGGTGCGGCGCGGATTGAAGCGCGCCGCGACAGGTAAGTCAAATCAAACGGGTTCCCCAGCAAGCCTGAGCCTGCCGGGGGTGCACCACCGTTTGAGTGTTATCGGCGCAAGCGACGGTAACGTCGCCTACGTCCGACAAATCGACGTCGTGCCATAAGAACTCCTGTCGGCACGGGGTGGATACTGCGTCACCCCGGTTCAGTGAGTCCCCAGCGCGCGAACGTCAGTCTAACGCTTATCGACGCCGCCGGGCACGGATTCGCCGTGCTCTGCGGGTCATGCGAAGACGCCTGCGACGGGCCATGTGAACCTCCTGTGACTCAAGAGTTGGCCCCGGCGCGCGGCGCAGATACTACTGCTCCTGCGCTCCCTGCGCACCCTGCCCGTTCATCTTGCGCGGCCGTCCTCTCAAGCCTGCGATCTGCGCTTTCTTCAGCTCCATCTGCTGCTCCTCCTCGTGCGCCTTCGCCTCGGCCGGCTCGATGATGGTGCGCAGCTTGTGAATCAGCTTCCGCTTGTGCGGGATGGGAAGCATCTCAAGCGCGTCGTCCCGGTCGATCGCCTTCGCCTTCAGCAGCTCGAAAACGAGATTGGTGTGGTCCTCGACCGCCACCGGGGAATTCGAGTGCGCGTCCACCTTGACGATATAGTCCTTGGTGAACTGGTTTAGCACGAACGACTCGAGCTGATCGGGCTTCCCACCCTGGATCGGCGCCTGCAGCATCGTCGGATCGTTCTTCTGCATCAGCCGAAGCATGATCGTTGCCACTTGCTCCAAAGAATCCTCGATAATGAAGGCGCGCCGCTTGGCACGGGAACTGCCGAGCTTAGCTAGCTCAGAGGCGTGACCCGCGGCCCGGACCCCACTCGGGTTCTGGCCGCGGGTGACCGGCGGCAGACCCGACATGTCGTCAAACATCTGATTGATGCGCTCGACACGCTCGTACAGGTCCGACGGCAACTCGATCTTCACCCGCTCAGCTTTGGGTCCGCCACCGCCGACATCACTCGGGTTCGGCTGATTGAGAAAGCCGCCGGGGGAGTCGAGCACCAGCGACATCTCGAGCAGCTCCGGCGCCGGGAAGCCGCTACTGGTCCACGGCGGATGCGCCTGCAAGTCCTGCAGGTGCTCGATCTGCGCCAGCGCACGGTGCAGCGCACGCTGCAGCGGCATCAGAAGCGCGACTTCACTGATGCCCCAAAAGTAGTTCGGCATAGGGTTGGGCGCGATCTGGATCAGCGACGGTTCGTGTTCCAGCCAACCGGTGTCTTTGAGAGGACGGTCGAATATCGTGATGTCTGGTGCGCCCATCGTAACCAGGCGGTAGTCGTTGAGCGCGTCGTCCCAGACGACGAGCTCGACCATCTCGATCATGTTCTCCTTCACCCGCGGGACGTATTCGCGTCCTGCCACCGACAGCCAGTCGCTCATCCCCGTACCCTGCGGTCCGGCAGTCGCGCTCCCGAGCGGATGCATGGCGGTGAGAATGATCCTGTCAACGCCGGTCTCCTGCCCCTCCGACAGCCCCGCCTGGCGCTTGTCCAGACGCGCAAGGATCGGCTCGACCCGTGGCAGCAGCGCAAAGTCGTTTCGGAACTGCGACTCGGTGATGCTGTACCACGTGCAGAACGCCTCCTGCCGCGAGAGCATCATCTCGTCCTCCCTCAGCACCCCGACGTTGTGCGGGAAGACGATGCCGGGATAAACCGTATTTCCCCGCCACATCGGCTTCAAGAACGTGCAGCCGAACACCAGCGCCCAGGTGAGCGCATTGCCGTAGACCAGATCCATGTTCGAGCGATGCCACTGGTCGTTGACGTAGTTATCGACCGTGTCGATGCGCGAAAGCTCGGGCGTCGGGACCGCAACGCCGACCTCGGTGCTGAAGGAGGTCGTCGCCTGGCTATAAAGAAACGACACCAGCTGATCGATGTGCGGATAGATCTTGTTGTTTACGGGAGCTGCAGTGCCGATGTCGAGATCGTTGTTGGCGAAGCCGCCGTCGTTGCCGTACAGAAACGCGAGGCGTCGCGCGGCATACAGCGCGCGTCGGTCCTCACGGGTTACCGCGCACTTCTCCAGCAGATCGACGAAGAAGTCATATCGCCTGAATCGGTCGGGTCGCTTGTCGCCTGCCGGGATTTTCATCGGCGTTGCCAGCCTTGTACGCAGCCTTGAAGGCTTCGTTGTCAAGGATCGAACGCCAGGCTCCCGGTGCCCAGGTGACGATCGTGCCACTGTCTCCGGTGACGAGCAGCGCGCCTTCCGCCGTCACGGAGTAACCCTTCGCCTCCAACTCTACTCCCTGAGCCGGAGCGGTGAAGATGGTGAACCTCATAAAGACACGCGCCCCTGGACGAAAGAGGCGCGTGCCGGTGTCGCTGTCTCATCGATAAGCGATGGCACCACCTCCTACTCCTTCACCTTGGTGAACGTCGCGCCTCCGCCGTGACTCCTGCCAAGTCCGAAGTCGCGGATGGCGTTGTCTTTCGGGAAAGATTGCACCAGGCCGCCGAGCTTGTCGCCGCTCCACACTTCAGCCTTGATCGGATTCTTCGAGTTGCGCTTCCAGTTTTTGTCCGCAGGAGACGAACCCGGCGTGCTCTTCGAGATGTCGCAGTCCGTCAACCCCTGCGCGTCGAGTGCTTCCTTGATCATGCGGCTCGCGTTACGCACACGCTGCGTGCCGATCGACGGCGGCGTCAGAAACACGAGCTTCACGAACTCCGGCGAACAACCGTAAGGGCATGGCGGCGTCACACCCGACTCCACGCGCGCGGTGAACTCCCCGTGCAGCCCGCAGTTGAAATCGTGCGTGACGCTCATTTCCAATGCACCCCGCGCTCACAAGCATCAGCCAGTCGCTGCAAGTCCTGCATCGTGCGTCGGTCATACAGCAACTCAATCGCATCACGCAATCGCTCAATCTCGTCGGCAGCCTCGTCAAGACACTTGGCTACGTTGACATTGCGACATCGCGGAGAGCGCTCGCGATACTGCGTCGCAAATTGCCGCAACCGCTCAACGATGTCGCTCATTTCAGTCCCGGCAACGTATAGCGACGCGGATTCTCGAGCAGCGTGCGGAAGTTCGGCAAGGGCGTGGGATGCGGACGCTGCGTGGACAGAGAAGCCGTGCCGCGCGCGAGGTTGATGTTCCACTGCCACCCGCCACGTAGCGGCTGCGGATCGTCGGCAATCACGGCGCGCTGAATGAAGCCGCGACTCCATGGCTTGACGTTCTGCACCACGAGCTCACCCGAGATGATGCGCTTCAACTGCAGACTCATGCGCGTCTTCTCCCTGGGGTAGATCCAGCTCCTGCCATCAGCCTTGTGCCGCACGATGTTGCCGCTGCCGCGATCGGTGAGCCCCAACGTGCGACGCAGACAGCGCGGACCCCAGCCGTGCCGATCCAAGAGCTCCCTCAGCCACCAGCGAATCTCGGCTTCCGTCATCACGTCGTCGCGCTTGGGGCCCTTCACACACGCTTCCTCACCACCGCCAGCCCCGCAAGCCCCAGCGCGAAGAGCACCAACGACCCCGGCTCCGGCACGCCGCGCCTGTCGTCGCAGTCGTGATCGCCGTCGTTCATGAACGTGGTGCAATCGTTGTCACCGTCCGCCTTGTGATGCGTCGGGAACTTGTCGTGCGGCTGAATGACCAGCGGCTGTGCGCGCGCGCACATCAACGGCAACGCGAGGAGCGTCGCCAGCAGAATCCGTTTCATGTCACTACCCTCCAGAAGTAGACGCGCGCGCATTCTACTCCCGCCCTCATTGCAAGCGTCTTGCCGGCGGCGGCTTGAGCCCCAGGAACTTTATCCGCTCCTCCAGTATCGTTCCCACCACCGAAGGCTTCGGTACGGGTTCGCCACTCGCCTTGCGCTTCTGCTCGGCAGCATAGCTCATACCGCGCTGCTGCAGAGTCACCACTATCCGGTCCCTCCACATGTAGTTCGCAAGCGCAGCACCGATCACCCGGTCGTCGGGATGATGCGCGGACCCCGACGGCGCACACCCCACCTGGTGCGTGATCCAGCGCATCTCGTCCAGCAGCGCCCGACTGTGAGGAATCAGAACACCGCGCGTGAAGTCATCGCGGAAATTGTTCATGTAGCGGCACTTCTCGCGGTAGTTGCTCTGCGTCCCGCGCGCGTTCGGGTTGCGATTGAGACTGTCGATGCGCGTGTACAGGTATTCCCGCATGCCGCCAAAGAACCGATCCATGCGCGCGCGCGTTTCGGCATCGGCGTAATAACGCTGACGCTGCAACGCCTGCACCTCCCCCAGCACCGCCGCCCCCGGGCCCGTCACCTCGAGATTCCAGCCGCAGGGCGCGTAGAGGCCGGCGAGATACACCATCGCCCACGCAAACCCGTACGGCTGCATGTCCCTCGACCAGAACTCCGCTACCTGCTCGATCCGATCAGTCCAGCAACGCCATACCGAAATGCAATTCCCGTCGCTCCACTCCGAGACGCCGTACGCCGGATCTGCACCGAGCACATACTGCGCACCGGCTTGCGGCTCGGCATAGATGGCGAGATTGCTGATGCGCGCCGGCGCTGCCGTGATCTCGCACTTCGCCAGCTCCGTGCCGATCTCGATGCGCAGTTGCCTCGGCGGTCCTTCGCTGGAAACACGCCGCTGCGCCCCCGTGAGATCCCGTCCGCGAAAGTACGTGCTGCCGGTGGTGATGAAAGCCTGGGCCGGCACCCACGGCCGCTCCTGCTTCATGAGCTCCGGGTCGGCCAGCTGCTCTTCCCCGTACCACCTCCACCAGGCAATCTGCTCAGGTGCGATCTCTTTGCGTCCCCAGACAAACTCCAAGCAGTCGCCATAGTTGAGGACGACTTCACGAGCCAGCTCCTTCTCCTCCAGCGTCATCTTCCCGTTCGCTCCCCAGTACACCCCGAAGCGCGGGTCGTGACGCTTGAAGCAATTCAGCTTGTGCGCCCACCAGCTGACGAAAATCGCTTCCTGCGTCGGCGAACGCGTCGCAATCCGCCATTGCTCCTCGAAGTGATTGAAGCCGTTCGCCGTCGACTCCCACACGTACAACCGCGCGGGGTTCATCTCGGCGAGCGAATTCTTCAGCACCTCGAACGCATCCGGGTCGCCCCAGAACGCCACTTCCGTCCCGTGCGCGAAACTGTTGCCCTTCGCGCGCCCGAGCTTCGAGCTGGACGCACCGATGCGGCTGCCAGCAATCTGATACTGCAACCGCGACATGCGGCCATCGGGAAGACGAAACACATACTCGTTGCGATTGTGCTTCGGGGAGAACGGCTTGTAGGCACGCGGCAACGCACCGTAGAACTCACTCAACTCGGTGCGGCACTTGAACATCGTCTGCTCGTCCTGCGTGACCAGCGTCCCGTCCATGCCCGGATGCTTGAACAGCCAGTACAAGTCCAACGCCTCGAGCGCCGTCGTGCACCCGAGCTGCCGAGACTTCAAGATGGTGAAGTCGTGGATGTCGCGATCCAAGCCAGCCGCGATCTGCCGCACGATCCAGCGCTGCGGCCCGAACGGACGCGCCAGCTTTACGGCGTTGTATTCCTTCGAGTTGATCGTGAGCCTGGCACAGAACCTCCAGAACTCATTCGCATCCAGCCTGCTCACTCATAAGCACTCCTGGGGGCAGCTCTAACACGCCGCTCTCGTTCTTCCACCGCACCAACCTTGGTGCCCTGTTGCGCCACCTTCGGCGCTCGCTCTCATCGTCAATCCACCACAACCCGCCGCCTAACTGCACCCACGAGCACGCACGGCCCCTCACATTGAGCCAACTGCAGGGCCATTGGCCGGGACCTTCGCGAAAGCTAGTCGTCCGACTTGATGAGCTTCCCACCAGTGAATTTCCCGTCTTCATCCATCGTCCAGTGCCATGTCAAACCGTGGTCTTTGTTCCACTCGGTTCGAGACTTGCCACGCCAGATGTCACCAATATCGGGATTGCCTACGTATCGGCCCTTGCTGATGCAATCGCGTACGTTGTCCTCCTGCGTACCGAGAAACAGATGCTCGGGGTTGATACACAGCGGATTGTCACAGCGATGCAGAACTGACAGGCCCTTCGGGATCTCCCCGCGCCATGTTAACCATGCGGCACGATGAGCCTTGTACGTTCGCCATTGAAACCCGAGCTTGCCGTAGCCTGTACTGGTACGACTACGGCCAATCCACTGCCAGCAACCGCTGGCAGGATCCTTCTGCATGTTCCGCAACAGACGCTGCTCAAGCGTCTCCATTAACTTGCCGGATTGCTTGCGCCCACTCAGACAGCTCCAGCACTGCAAATCAAACCTTCCATCACGACAACGAAAAGATGTATCCGGCTTCTCCAATCCGCACTTCCGACACGTCCGCATGTCACACCCCCTGCTGCGTCAACGGATCGTTCTGGCTCGTCCACATAATTGTATTCGCAGGAGTAACTCCCTGCATGCCCAACCAACGAACCCTTGCACAGTCCACGCGATTCGAGTGGGGCCAATGAATCGGACCCACGTGTCTGCCTTCAGAGTCGTGCGGCCACGCCTTGCTACAGCCCTCACACCGCCGCGGACATCCCACCAGAAGCAGATAGAGCTTGCCCCACAGCACCTCGTGACGCTTCGCGTTCGTCCAGTTGACACGCGCATGCCATGCGTTCGTCCACCACGCCGTACCACGCGGCTCCCTGCGTCTGCATCGTATCCCCCCACGCCACGGACACGATGCCTGACAGTGAGCGAGCAGTGACAGATCTTCGGCGATCGGCCACCCACTCGGACTCGTCGCCGGATACAGCGGATATTCACCCTGGCCGTCGATGTATCGCGAGCGTATGCGCGGATGCCGCTCGCGCTCTCGCAGCTCGTCGTCCTCAGTCGTGAGCCAACTCACCGTCACGACTGCTCACTCACCTTCCCCACTCCCTCGATGCTGCTGCACCCACTCATCGAGCCGACGACACGCCGGACCGAGCCTGGGAAACGGCAGCTCCCCCGATACGTGCATCTCCACTACACACGCCACCACCATCCACCGCGGCGCCGACTGCAAGTGCTGCAACGTCTCGCAACCACCTAACACCAACAACACAGCAACCAACAACATCCTCACGGGGCCCCTCCACACCCCGACGCGCGAGCAGCAGTCTACGCCGCCACCGTTGCGGAAAAAATTCTGGGGGGAGAAATGGCGCGCTGCCGCGGCGCGCGCGAGCTCGCGGCAAGTCGAGCCAGGAAAAACCGCGCTCGGAGCTGCCGCGACGCGTGCGCTGGCGTGCGCTGACGGCTCGAGCAGCTGCACGGGGTACGAGCTCGAGGGGCTGCGCAGGGTCCGAAGTCACGCGGTCCCGATGGACCATCCGAACAATTCAGTCTCAGTGCCAGCTGGCCGCGCGCGTAAGCCTATGAGTGCGCTGCAGTTGCCAGAGTAGGCCTTCGCATTGTGCAGGCGACGCACGGCCCACAAACGCACCCACGAGGGGATACGTCAGCGGCGTACGCTTGGCGCCACGAGCCGCAAAACACTGCATTTTAAGCGTGAGCGCGGCAACGGATTATCCAAAACGGCGTCTGTACCCGCGTACTGGGCTGTGGCCGGCCGAGCTACCGCTGATCCGCGAGTTTCTGGCGAAGCTGAGGGGCACGGCTAAGGCTACGGTGGAGTCTGAGACGCAGGACCGTGCGGGGCGGGGTGACTATCGGGGATGACGTCAGGCCCGCCACTCGGCGCTGGGGGGCGAACTTGCGCCGCGTGGAGTCCGACCCCGCGCCGGCTAATGCGCTTTTCAGGGGGTGGTCTGGACCAAAATCCGTCTGCGCGCAGCACCCACCCCTTGGCCGCAAGCTCGGCAGGTGTCAGGCAACGGCGTGCCGAGCCGCCACCGACGCGGTGCTGATCGAACCCCTCGACGCCGTTGAAGTACTGGCCGCAGGACCGACACAGGCTGCGTCTGCCGTGAAGCCGCTTTTCCGGCGGTTTCACTCCCGGCGGCATTCGCGGCCACTCAGGGCGGTACGGGTTCAGCGGTGTGCCGAGTGGCAAGCGTGCTTCTCTGGTGACAGCGTTCGAGATGAACTTCGGTTTGTCGTTCACGGTTTTGCGTTTCGCTTGAGCAGTTGTTCGACGAGCTCGAGTGCGCGTCCCGAAGTCACATCGCGTGGCGTCACTGGCAGCAAAGTCCATCCGAGCACTGCGGCGGCTTGAGCTTTGGCGATGTCGCGTTCGAGGTTCTGCGGCCGTGAATGCGCGCCGGCGGCGCGGCCGTTACGTCGACGCCAGATTCCACCCTGGCACTCGACCGCGAGGCGCGCTTGCGGCCAGGCGAAGTCGAATTCCCAGCGACGTCCCCAGAGTTTGGCGAAGTGGAAATTGCGCGCTGGCGGCGGCAGCTGCGCGAGGTGCAGCTGCGTGGCGAGCTCCCGCTCTGGTTGTGAGCCGCGAGTGGGTGGAGGACACGACACCGACACACTTGCTGGCGGCTTCAGTCCCCAGAGCGGGAGATCGGTTTGGCGCAAGCGGACTGGCATCAGCCTTTCCAGCGATCGGGTTTGGAGCGCATGGCGGAGGCCCGGTCCGGCGTGTAGCCGAAGCGCTGACGGAACTCTTCGTCGAAGCTCTTGCGCGGAGCCGTAGCCGCAGCATGCGGCGCAGGCGCAGGCGACGCGCCATTGGTTGCGGTGGCGGTCTTTGGTACCGGTCCCGGTATTGGGGAAAGGGTACCGGTCCCCGGTACCAGGTACTCTCGTGTGTCCCCCGGCATGTCTCTCGCGATGTCCCCCGGCATGTCCCCCTTGCTGTCCCCCTTACGTTTCTTAGAGCGTTGCCTGGACTTCTTCTCGCGCCACTTCTCGCGCATAGCGACTTGTTTTGCTTTGCGTTTATCGCGTGGCGTGACGTTGTTCTTATTGCAGTACATGGGGAGTGTCACCGTTCCGTCCCCCATATCCCTGATCCATTCGCGGGGGACAAGATCGATAATCCAGAGCGGCAAGCGCATTATTTTCGGCAAAACGGTGTACGGAATTGGCAGGATGTCCCCCGTCAAAATGTGGATGTCCCCGTATGTCCACAGGAGGGACATTCCGCCGAGCAGCGCGTTGTAGATGAGGTCGATGGTTTCGGCGTCTCCCCACGGTTGACCGGTGCAGGTGACGTCGAGATTTGCGCGCAGTTTGGCGGCGACGTTCAGCAGCCGCGGGTCATCGTGCAGATCCTTGTCGAACTTGATGTAGCCGCCCATGTGGCTCACTTGGCCGGCGGGAAGAAATACTCAAACGCGCGCGCGTGGCATCTATCGACCAGCAGGTACGGCGTGCCGCTGCCGTGCTCCGTGAAAGGTCCTGGGAAGCCGCGCTGTCTGACTTCGAGCGGCGTCAGCACTTTCCAGTCTTTGAACACAAAAAAAGTCGGTGTGTATAAGCGATCGGCGTAGATTTCGGCGGCATCCACCGCCGACATCTCGATCGCATAACGGGGTCCGTCGCCAGCCTTGGCGTCGATCAGCGCGACGTACGAGCGACTATTAGCCAGATCGCGAAAGGTGATGATGTCCGGCATCCAGCGAATTCGTGACGGGCGACGGGCAGAGTCTTCAAAGCGCGCAAGACGCTGCCGGCATTCAAGTGGAAGCTGCCCTTGGCCGAACGGGAAAGCCGGCCAGCCGGTATTATTGAGTCGCTCGATGACCTGTTTCTCGAACTCGAGCGACGGTCCGAGTCTTGCCGCGAAGCTCATACACGTGCTGCGCGATCACTGGCAATTCGTTCAATAGCATCACACCGCGCTTTTTCGTTGATCTCGTAACCGCGCCACTTGCGGCCGAGTCTGTCGGCTGCCAGCAGCGTCGTACCGCCGCCGCACATGAAATCCACGACGAGCGCACCGGGGGCCGTCAGGTTGTCAATGTAGTAACTCGCCACACCCACTGCCTGCTGCCACGGATGCGTATCTTTCTCGCGATCAGCTTCGACGAGGTCGTGGAGCAGCGTGTGCTTGTCGCCGCGTGTTTCCTTGACGAACCACGCGATCGGCTTCCACTGCACGATGGTCCCGTATTCCTTCATACGCGCGAGAGTGAAACCGGGCGCGTGCCGATGCGCGTTCAACCACCAGTAGCGCATGCCGGCTTGTGTGCAGCGCTGAATGACTTCCGGCAGCAGGTAGTGACCGCAATAGGTGAGGAGACTTCCGCCAGGACGCAACACGCGCTTTGCCTGCGCGGCCAATGCGTCATAGAGCGGCAGCGACTCGCGGTCATAGGGTGGGTCAGTGAAGATCAGATCGACGGAGCTGTCCGGCAGGTCGGCGCACATCTCGCGGAAGTCGCCGAGCACGATGGCAGACTCGATGTCGCTGTCGCGAGCTTCGCGCCAGGTCGATCGGCCGCGCGAGCGTTTCAAGAGTGCGTAGAACGGCGCGAGCGTGATGATCGCCGCCGGGTCGTCGTCGTCGAGAATCGACTCGATGATGCTGTTGAACTTCTGCTGCGGTATCTCGGCCACTCCCTGCCAGCGAGCGGCGCTCCTGTAACTGATCGCGGCTTCCTTACAGAAACTGGTGACATCGGTGTCACTGGTTTTCTTGCCCTTCGGCCGCCCGCCATTGCTACGCGGGAGCTCTGCGATCAATTCGCCGGTTCGCCTGACGCCGCGCACCATCTTTTCGGCGTACTCGTTGACCTTCTCGCGCTCAGCACCTACCGCCCTGGCGGCATTTACCGCCTGCTGATGGAGCTTGATAAACGCCACGCCGTCTTCTGCCGTGCGAATGTCCGCGACCGAGCCGCCGTTGGCCGTGCGCTTACGTGCTGCCTTCGGAGGCGGGGTGTTGGCTACGTGGTTTGCCATTTCGTCCTCCGTTCGATTTGCGTCTGAGCCTCAACGGCACCAGTGCGAGCGCCTTCGCGCGCTGGGGGCCTTGCGGGTAGAGATAGGGGTCGAAGCGCAGTGCGCCGCCGGTGAGCTCGCGCAGCTGGTTCGCGCGTATCGGCGGGATGAGTTCCGGCCATTGCCACACGGCCTGCACCGAAATCTCGAGCACGCGGGCGAGGTCGGCAAGGGTGCCGAAGTGCTCGAGAGCGGCGGACTTACGCATCCGCCGATTTTAAATCGCCGTTTATTTGGCGGTCAATTATGCGGAAATGTCAAGCTTGCTTGAGTAGCGTAGACTTTGCTGGCCGTGACAAAACTAGAAAAGCTGGCCGACCGGGAAGTTGGCCGGCGGATACGCCAGGCGAGGAAAGATCGGGGGTTACGCCTTAAAGACGTCGCGCCCGTAATGGGGATGACACCCCAGGCGCTTTCACAAGTCGAAAAAGGTATAAGCGGCGTACCGCAAGCCGAAGCGCTACTGCGTTTCTGTGCACGTTATGGCGAGGATCCCTACCACATACTCTTTGGCCGCTCGCTCTCCAGCGTAGTCGGCCGTCTTCGTTCCATCGATCCCGAGGACGAACCCAAGCCGCGCGGCGGAACTCGACCCAAGTGACATTTCCGGCGCTGAAGTAGCGCATCTCTCCCCCTGTTTTTTCGGCTCTGATTAAGCTTCTGTTACGAACTTGGACGCAGTCTCAGGCTTCGTCAAGGAACTTTGCACTTCTTTGCATTAAACCGTGCTTGATTTTAGCACGCACGCGCGGTTTAATTTTGCCTCCATTCGGAGGTCACATGAAAAAGCTCATTCTCGCGTTGCTCGCCTTCCTTCCCCTCACCGCCTTTGCCGACGTGACGTGCTCCACGCTCGGCCAGTACACGTACTGCTATGACTCTGCGACCGGGCGCACGACGACGTGTTACGTGCTCGGCCAGTACACCTACTGCAATTGACGGCCATGGACACCTACGAGGAGCTGGTGCGGGTGACGGGGGAGTTGGAGCGCGCGCGCGAGCACGTGAAGCGCCTCAAGCGCGAGAACGCCGAGCTGCTTGGCAGCTACGAGGCGCTGCTCGCTTCTTACGAGCAGACGGTGCGCTCGCTGCGGGGGCTGATCGGGGAGTTCTACCCGCGCAGCGCGCAGGAGATAGCGGTGCTGGAGACGGCGTTGCAGTCGCTGCCGCGGGGTGACTGCACCAGGCACGACCTGGAGCGCGCTCTCTTGCCGGTGGCGCTGGTGACGAAGGAGGCCACATGATCGCGCGCTTTCTTCGCTGGCGTCGACGTCGCGCGGCATGGCGTCATTTGCACTGGTTGAGACAGTCGCGCGTGACGATGAGGACGTGGACGTGAACGCTCAACCCGACGTCACGAAGGATCGCGACAAGTCGATCGGTGGGTCCGATGAACCGGCAGTGCAGAATCTACCGGATGCGTTCATGACCGCGACCGAGCTGTGCGCGCAAAAGCTCGGCCTGATTGCGCCGACAGAAATGAACCAGCCGATGCGGTGGGGCCAGCTGCTCGAGCCGACCATACGCACCGAGACGGCAGTCGTGACTGGCCGCGACTACCGCGTGCCGCGCGAGCGCATCGTGCATCCCAAGTACAGCTTCCTGACCTGTCACCCCGACGGCATTTCCGACGACCAGGTGCTGCTCGAAGTGAAGACCGCGCGCACGGCGCAAGGGTGGGGCGAGCAGGGAACCGACGAAATCCCGCCCAGAGTGACGGTGCAGGTTCAGCACAACCTGATGGTGTGCGGCCTCGCTGGCGCGGACGTTGCGGTGCTGATTGGCGGCTCGGACCATCGCGTGTACGAAGTGCCGGCCGACACCGAGCTGCAGGAAGCGCTACTCGAGGGGTGTCTCAAGTTCTGGAAGTTCGTGGAAAGCGGCGAGTTGCCGCCGGTCGATTACAAGGCTCCGGGTGCTCTCGCGTTCGTTCGCAAGCTCTATCCCGGCACCACCGGCGAGATCGTCAAGGCGAGCACGCTGCTGCACCAGGTGCGGCACGACATGGAGTCGGCCAAGGAGAACGAGCGCGAAGCCAAGGTTGCCGCAGATGCGTGCATGGCGAGATTGCTCGACGCTCTTGGCGAAGGCGCACTGCTCGAGTTCGAGGACGGCATCGCGCTCAGGCGTCAGGAAGTCTCGGTCAAAGGCTACACGGTGGCCGCAAAGAAACGCATCGACACACGCTTTATCAACCAGAAAGGCAAGACATGAAGAAGCTGATTATCTTGATTCTCGCACTCGCGCCGGTAGCGGCGTTCTCGCAGATCGACCCCGCCTGTCCGTCCTGCGGGCCACGCGGCCTGCCGCCGGACTGCCGCGAGATCTGTCACGCGAACCCCGACGGCACGACTACGTGTCACGAGATCTGCCGATGAGTAATGCAAGCGTCAAACAGCAACTGCGCGGCGACTCCAAGGCCGTCGTGCCGTTCCCACAGATGCTCGATCAGCTGAAAGTGCAAGTGGCGCTGGCGCTGCCGAAGCACTTGAACGCCGACCGGATGTGCCGGATCGCGCTCACCGAGTTCAGAAAGAATCCCGCGCTGGCGAGATGCGATCCGCGCTCGGTGTTCGCAGCCGTCGTCATGGCGAGCCAACTGGGATTGGAGCCGGGAGTGCTCGGCCAGGGGTATCTGATCCCGTACGGCAACCAGTGCCAGTGGGTGCCGGGGTGGCAGGGGCTGGTGGACCTGGCGCAGCGCAGTGGACGCGCGAGCGTGTGGACGGGAGCGGTGTTCAACGGCGACCAGTTCGACTTCGAGTTCGGCACGTCACCCGCCATCACGCATGTGCCGTGTGGCGAGGACGACCCAGCGAAGCTGACGCACGCCTATGCGGTGGGACGTGTGCGCGGTGCGGAGTGGCCGATCATCGACGTGTGGAACATCGAGAAGATCTGGAAGCACCGCGACAAGTTCAACCGCGTCGGCAACAAGCATTACAGCTACGTTCACCCCGAGCTCTACGCACGCAAAGTCGTGCTGCTGCAGGTGCTCAAGTACCTGCCGAAGTCCCCGGAGCTGAGCACGGCGATCAGCCTAGAGAACGCCGCCGAGACGACCGGACAGAGGCTCGACTTGAAGGACGCGATCGAAGGAACGTACAGCGTGCCGGAAGTCGAAGAGCCGACGAACGGTGCCGAGAAGCCGCCTGAACCGTCCGCGCCGCCAACTGCATGACCCGCGTCCCCTCGCGCCTGACGTGCATGAATGGAGATTCATCGTGACCACTCTGAGAGCTTTTCACTCTGATCCGGCCCTGAAGGCCAAATATCTCGATCGCGTCGCCGCGCACGAAGCCGCCGACGAGATCATCCACGGCAGATACTGGGAGCACGGCAAGGGCTGCGCAGTCGGCTGCACGATCCACGGCAGCGAACATGCCGACTACGAGACTAAGCTGGGCATCCCGCAGGCTATTGCGCAGCTGGAGGACACGCTGTTTGAAGGCCAGCGCAACGGCGATGCCAAGACTTTTCCGCGACGGTTTCTCGCAGCGATCACTCCGGGTGCGGATCTCTCGCGCGTGCAGTGGAAATTTTTGCACTGGCTGCTCACCGAGGAGCTGGCTGCACGTAACCATCCGCTCGTGAAGGACGCCGTGAAGGCGTGCGCCGATGTGCTCGTGCCGCTCACCCGTGGCGAGCCGGTGGACGCGAGCGCGGCGAGGAGCGCGGCGAGCGCGGAGAGCGCGGCGTGGAGCGCGGAGAGCGCGGCGAGGAGCGCGGAGAGCGCGGAGAGCGCGGCGAGGAGCGCGGAGAGCGCGGAGAGCGCGGCGAGGAGCGCGGCGAGGAGCGCGGCGAGCGCGGCAAGGAGCGCGGCGAGCGCGGCCTACAGGCGCATGGCCGACAAGCTGATCGAGCTGCTGGCCGCCGCATGACGCGCGGCGACAAGCGGCGCGAGGTGCGGGCGTGAAGCCCTCCTGCGAGACGTGCCGGTGGGTGTATCGGATCGAAGCGAGTCAGCAGCTTTTGGGGCCTGCTCCCAGCCAGGAATTGATACGAGCAGCGGTAGCGTTCAAGTGTCGCCGCTATCCGCCGGTGCCGGGAAGTTGGCCGGTAGTATCGGGGACTGACTACTGCGGCGAGTGGCGTGCGGCGCGCAAGGGCAAAGGGAGGGGGAAGTGAGCGATCTGGTGCAGCGGCTGCGAACTCGGCGGCTTGACCACAGCAT
>Ga0123355_10008558_pt1 | contig 15458 bp, 14 predicted proteins | sample TergutEmb28metaG_3_FD_89872 | JGI IMG/M metagenome (GOLD analysis project Ga0123355, IMG submission 89872) | Embiratermes neotenicus P1 segment gut microbial communities from Petit-Saut dam, French Guiana - Emb289 P1 | ecosystem: Host-associated > Arthropoda: Insects > Digestive system > Gut ... | reverse complement strand
TTTACTTTAGGCAATTTAAAATATTAACAGACATGATGGAAGTATTATTTGACGGCAATGACTTGGCGGATCCCGCTAATGTTGAACGACTCTGGTCAGGTAATTAAGGAGTAAAATATGAAAAAGTTTTTAATTGTTACTTTTATTTTTTTGATTGGCAGTTTTCTCCATGCGCAGGAATGGGAAGTAGGAACCACAGACCCAACTAGAATTGGAATAGATACGGCTCAGCAAATGATCATGGAAGTTTCTGTAGATAGGTTTGAGCACGATGGTCTTTGGAGATCCAGAATGTCTTCCGATGATGGTTTTACAACGACAAGATTATTCCGCGGTGCTCCTGCCGGAAGGCAGCCGATACCTGGTGAAGAAGGAATGGATATTCCTGATAATTATGTACTTGGTACAAGAGTAGATTTTCTTCGCAGAGGATACCATAGCTTCTTTATTTACCCTGTACGCCCTATTCCAATCGAAGGCATTGTAAAGACTATATCAATGTGGGTTGTCGGGCGTAATTTTAATCATGAACTTTTTGTGTTGGTGCGGGATTTTTTTGGCAGACAATATGAGTTCAGCATGGGAAGGCTTAATTTTATGGGTTGGCAGAGAATGTTCGCTGTTATCCCGCCGGCTCCAGATGACGGGTTAAGCGGTGTTGTGCAAAGAAGCCGCCACCATTTTGATCACTTTGGCTTGCAAATTGTAGGATTCCGCATTGACGTAGATCCAATGGAAGCCAGAGGCAGTTATTACATTTATTTTGACGCCCTTCGTGCGTATACGGATCTGTTCTCCGAGCATCACCGTGATCCGGACGACATGGTAGATGGTTGGTAAAAACCGAAAAAAGCTGCTTTATTAGCAGCTTTTTTTATTTCTTTTATGATTATTACCGGAAAAAGCGCTGCCCCGGGTGTTGTTTTGGGCAGTATTTATATTTATAACAAAAATTTTATTATTCCCAAAGAAAGTTTCTTAAAAGACGAAGAAAAAAACTTTCATCTTCAGCGTTATAATTCTGTAAAAGAACTTGCAAAAAAAGAACTGGAAGAGTTAAAAAATTCTTTAAGTAAAATAGATCCCTTAAAAGCGGAGATATTCGGAGCGCATCAGGAAATTGTTGATGACATTACCATCAACGAAGAGATCCCGGCGCGTATTTTATCCGACCTTTGGGCAGGCGATTGGGCAATCTTTCAGGTTTATCAGACTGTGATAGACGCATTACATCAAATAGCGGATCCATTAATCTCTGAGCGTTCAGATGACTTTGATGATGTCAGGGCTCTTCTTCTGAGATTGTGGTACGATCAAAAAGACGACGCTTTGCTTTCATTTAAAGAGCCAGTCATAATCGCCGCTCACGATCTTAAACCTTCGGATACAGCCAAGTTTGATAAAGACAAAATACTGGCAATTCTAACCGAAACTGGAGGAGTTAATTCCCACTCGGCGATAATCGCCAGAAGTTATGGAATTCCGGCAGTCTTGGGTATAGAAGAGCTTCTGAGTCATGTAAAACAAGGGCAATTAGTCGCCGTAAACGCCGATACGGGAACTGTAATCCTTGACCCAAAAGAAGAAACCATAAACGAGTTCCAAAAAAAGAGCGCAGACTTTTTCCGTGACAGAGAAAACGCCCAAGCTTACCGCAATAAAGAAAGCAAAACATCCTGCGGTGTAAAAATCGAAATTGGCGTTAATTTATCAGGCAGTAATGTAGAGCCGGATCTAAAAACTTGCGCCGACTCAGTGGGGCTTTTCCGATCAGAATTTTTATTTCTTGATCGAAATGTTTTGCCTGCCGAAGGCGAACAGTTTGATTGTTATAAGCAAATATTGGAATTCTTTGGACAAAAGCCGGTAATCCTTCGCACCCTTGACATTGGCGCAGACAAAAAACTTCCTTGTATGGATATTGTCAGCGAAGACAATCCGTTTTTGGGGAATCGAGGTATAAGGTTTTGTTTTAATAGCCCCGATATTTTTAAAACGCAAATCAGAGCCGCTTTACGCGCTTCTGTTTACGGCAATTTATGGCTGATGATTCCTATGGTTACTTCCTTGGATTGCATACGAAAAGCAAAAGAGTTAATTAACTCAGTCAGAGCGGATCTTCGGCAGGAAAAAATCCCTTATGGCGATGTAAAAATCGGCATTATGATCGAAGTTCCGTCAATCGCGCTGGCAGCGGATTTAGCATCGAAAGAAGTTGATTTTGCCAGTATCGGCTCAAATGATTTATGCCAATATCTCTGCGCCGCCGACAGAACAAACGCCGAAGTTTTTGCATACTATCAGAGCTATCATCCTGCGATGTTCCGCTTGATCAAAGATGTAATAAAATCCTTCGCTCGTGAAAAAAAAACACTGTCAATCTGCGGCGAACTGGGCAGCGACCCTCTCGCAGTCCCGGTACTCATCGGGCTTGGTTTAAGAAAACTCAGCATGGGAAGCGCATCAATCGCCTCTGTCAAGCGAAGACTTTCTTCTGTCAGTATTGAAAAAGCCGAGCAAATGGCGGAAAAAGTCCTGCGGATGGAAACTGCTGTCGAAATAGAAAAATATTTAAAAAATTCGTAAAACACTCCCTACAAAATTGCCATGAACCCTTGACAAAATGAACAACATCCTCGATAATATTTGTAAGAGGAGAGTTGGTTGTAAAATGGGTTGCTGAGATTTAAAAACATTCCAAATCGGATTGGACACTTTAAGTAAAAAAGTAAAAAATCAAATTTGTTCAAAAAAATTTTACGGAGGACTAGTATGGCATTACTTAGAAACATAAAAATCAGAGGCAAGTTATTTTTAGGATTTTTTTTACTGCTTGCCATCACAATTTTTCTCGCAGCGTTTAGTATAATCAATATACAGACTGTTAATGCAAATTATATACTTATGATGGATAACCCGGTTAGGAGGTACAACTATCTTAACTATATGTACGGGGAAATAGTAGACCTTAGGCGTATCAATGCGATAGCGAGTTTCCGTTTGGGCGACAGAGAAGCCATAGACGGCTTGCGGAGTCTGGCTGGTTTCAGAATGGCAGAAGTAGGCAACTTGTTGGAAGCCTATATAACAAGTAACCAATCAGATTTACTTATAGATCCCGCCAGGCAAGCGTATTTATTGGAGCATTCAAACTGGCTTGGTGAAGGTATACAGCGGTATTATACCGAAGTTCTTTCTGTGATGTTTGCTACTTCTGAAGCCGGTACAGTAGGTGATCCGGTAACGAGGGCGGCTGTTGAGATTATTCTTAATCGCGGCGAGGAATTATTCGAAGAATTGGATGATATCTTTATCTTGTTGAGAGATGGCGCTCAAACCACCCTGGATAATCGGAGTGCTGAAATTATAAATATTACTGATGCTACTGTAGCTCTTTTGATTGTATTAAGTATTATCGGCGTTGTTTTGGGTGTTGGAACTGCGATTTTAATATCCGGAACGGTAACAAAACCCATTGCCAAACTGTCTGCCGCTCTTGGAGATGTCGCAAACGGCGATTTGACAAAACGGCTTTCGGTTTTGGGGAAAGATGAAACAGCGCAAGCCTCCAGCTCTTACAACCAAAGCATGGATGAGTTCGGAAAAATGATCGCCTCAATCAAGAGCCAGTCGCAAATTTTGTCTGAGATAGGCAATGATCTTGCCAGTAACATGACAGAAACTGCCTCCGCTATGAATGAGATCGCCGCTAATATTCAAAGCATCAAAAGCAGGGTAATGAACCAAAGCGCCAGCGTTACGGAAACCAACTCAACGATGGAGCAGGTTGCCAACAACATCGGCAAACTTAACCAACATATAGAAAGCCAAGCTTCCGCTGTATCTCAGTCATCGTCTTCTATCGAGGAAATGATTGCTAACATCAAATCAGTAACAGAAATTCTTTCCAAAAATACCGCCAGCGTAAAAGATCTGCAGGAGTCGGCAAATACAGGTCGTTCCAGTCTGCAGGAAGTTGCTACGGACATTCAGGATATTGCGAAAGAATCCGAGGGGCTTATGGAGATCAACTCCGTAATGGAAAACATAGCAAGCCAGACAAACCTGCTTTCAATGAATGCGGCAATCGAAGCGGCTCATGCCGGCGAGGCCGGGAAAGGTTTTGCTGTTGTTGCGGCGGAAATACGCAAACTTGCCGAATCCTCCGGTGAGCAATCAAAAACCATCGGCAGCGTCCTTAAAAAAATCAAAGAGTCTATCGACAAGATTACACGTTCAACAGAAAAGGTTATGAACAGGTTCGAGGACATGGATTATGGCGTTAAAACTGTAGCCGATCAGGAAGAAACCATTCGCAACGCCATGGAAGAGCAAAGTCAGGGAAGTAAACAGATACTTGAGGCGACAGGCCATGTAAACGAAATAACTCAGCACGTAAAGTCCGGGTCTATAGAAATGCTTGAAGGTTCCAAAGAAGTTATGCAGGAAAGCAAAAATCTTGAAAGAATGACGCAGGAAATAACTAACGGCATGAACGAAATGGCCGTTGGCGCTGAGCAAGTAAACAGAGCGGTGCTTAACGTGAACGATCTTTCCAGCAGAACTAAAGATAACATTTCCGCTCTGGTGCAATCTGTTTCACGGTTTAAGGTTTAGTTTTGAATTGACTGTAGAGAGTTGTTCGGAAACTTCAGTTTCTGAACAACTTTTTTTTTGTGGCAGATTTATCTACAGTAAACATACGCTTTCCCGTTTTTTCTAATACGTTTAACTATATTCATCTTCGTAAGTGTATACAGCGCTTTTTGTGCCGTATTGTTTTTTATTCCTGAGCGTTCAGCCAAAGATGCTGCGGTAAATTCTTCTCCTTTTTTGAACGGAACAAAACGTAAAAAATCTGTCTTCTTTGAAAAGACCACTTTCTCGTGCCAGACGGAAAGTTCCTTGTCTTTGATACTGATTCCCTTACGCCTGCGCGCTCCTTTGCCGTCTTTGCTGCGCTTTTCGACAATATCAGCCAAAACAACTTCAATCACAACATTTTTTATAAAAGGTAATATGGGCGTATAAACAAGAGCGTCAAAAATATTCCAAATTGATCCTTTTTTGGGGCTTTTACGCTTGGAGATTAATACTCCATCTTCATCGTAAACTTCCAGAATTTTTGTAACAGCGACAGGGTGAACAATTCGTACTTTGCCGGCTTTTGAAAATTTTTTAACTTTTTTGACAAGAGGGGCGAAACTTCCGGTTTGCACTTCAATCACTTCGCCGCCTGAGCTAATCCCGTCTGCGACAAACTCTCCAATTTGCGCTTCCGTTTTCCCTTCTTTTCCGACGTACTGGAATTTCAATGTTCTGTGTAAAGAGCTTTCGTTTTTTATACCGATAGAATTTTTCATTCACATAACAGAAATGATGTTGCTTGTAAATCTATACATATTCCAGCAGTTCCTCTGCGCTTAACATTTCCAAAATATGATAAGTAATACTAGACCCTTTTTTTTCCTCAGTCTTAATCCCGTTGACTCTAAAAACAATCATTTTATTTGTTGGCAAAGGCAGACCCAGTACTTTGCCGTTCATGTCCACAAGGGCGTTAAAGGGCAGCCGCCTGTCAATTTCCTGAACATCACCTTCAGGAAATACTATAAAAAATTCTGTCATATACATAAAGAAATCATACTGTAAACGTAAAAATAGAGCAATTACGGCTATTTGCTATATAAACGTATAGTAAAAATTGGAAATTTTTTAAAATATTTATCAAAAAAATAAAAAAAACGATTGACATAACTTTTATTATCGGCGAGTATGAAGAAAATATAAAGCTACGGGGGCGAAATGGGGGGAAATGGGGCATGAGATTATCCGGCGAGTTTAACGCAATACTTGACGAAAGAAATAGAATTACTCTGCCCGCACAATTAAGAAAAGAGATGGACTCTGTATCAATGAAACTTGCCAGAGGTGAAGATAATTGTTTATGGCTTTACACTCTTGACAAATGGGACGAGCTGGTTGCCGATACCCTTAAAGAACATACAAACCCTTTTTCAAAAATTGACCGCCGTTTAATGAGAAAATTTGTCGGAACCTCACATGAAGTGGAAATTGATAAAGCAGGCAGGATTTTAATACCTGACAATTTGCGTGAGTACGCAAAGTTAATCAAAGATTGTGTTGTTTTAGGACAGCTCGATTATATAGAGATTTGGGAAAAAGATTGCTACAACGAATATTGTAACGAAGACAACGAAGAAAATGCGAATGATTTTGACGAGGCATCCGAAAACTTAAGTCGGAGTATTAAACGAAAAAAAGGAATTATTGACTGACATGGAATTTGCTCACACTCCGGCAATGTTAAATGAAATTTTAACTGTGCTTTCTCCAAAGAATAACAATTCTCTGTTTGTTGATGCAAATACGGGAGAAGCGGGTCATAGCCGAGCTTTTCTTTCGATGTTTTCTGACTTAAAAGTTGTTTGTATAGATGTTGATAAAGATATTCTTAATATCGCTAAAGAAAGGTTGGCGCAGTTTACAGATCGTGTTTATTTTTATAACGGATGGTCTTATGACTTTTTTACAAATTACCCCGATGAGCTAAAACGCCCTGACCTCATTCTTTTTGATCTTGGAATTTCTTCGTATCATTACAAGAAGAGCGGAAAAGGTTTTAGCTTTGAGAAAGACCAATACCTTGATATGCGAATCGACCAAAACGGAAATACAACTGCGGCTGATCTTCTGGCCAGTCTGGGAGAAAAGCAATTGGCAGACCTTATTTACAATAATTCACAGGAAAAACATTCACGCCGTATCGCTTCGCTTATTGTTAACCAAAGGCAAAAATGTGCGATCACTACTACTTCTGCGCTTAACGACATAATTAACAGAGCAGTGCCGGCTAAATATCGGTACGGACAAAAAAAAGGCTACAACACGCACCCCGCTACCAGAGTTTATCAATCTCTGCGTATTGCGGTAAATGGAGAATTAGAAAAGCTCCATGAACTCCTTGAGGCTGCGCTTGAGGCACTCGAACCGGGGGGACGGTTCGCGGTTCTTTCATATCATTCAGGCGAAGACAGAATTGTCAAAAATTTTATCAAAGCCAAAAATAATGATTGCACCTGCCCAAAAAAAGCGCCGATATGTAATTGTGGACTGCGTTCAATCAATGTATTGACAAAAAAGGGTATTACGCCCACTCGGGAGGAGATTGAACGCAATCCACCATCCAGAAGCGCCAGATTGCGTGTTATCGAAAAAGTTACAGGCGGGGAAAATGATTAAAAAATATATTGTGCTTTATGTTATGGCTGTTACAATTCCGCTATTTTTGGGTCTTTTAGTATGGCAGTCAAACAGGTATCAAAATTTAACAAGAGAATTAGTCAGGCTGGAACAGGCTCAAGCAGAGTGGATAGAAAGTAACAGAAGGCTTGTTGCTTTGATTTCCGAATATTCATCTGCGCAAAGGATAAACGATGTTGCCAGAAACCAGCTCGATCTGATACAAATGCCGCCTGAAAGTTTTCTTCAGGTAAGAATAATGGGGGGAGAGGGGCATGAATACTAGCCTGTTGGGTTTTGATGAACTGGCTGCCTCTTTGGGAGTCCGGCATATTTCGTTTTCAAATGAAAAAGGTTTTTCTTCCGTGGCGATTGATTCGCGTAACGTAAAGGAAGGCTCTCTTTTCTTTGCTCTTTTAGGCTCGTCAAGTGACGGACACAAATTTGTCGCCGATGCTTTTAAATCCGGAGCTGCCGCGGCAGTTGTAGAATCATCAAAATTAATAAATTTTGATCTTGTTAATCTCGCTGAAAAAATGAATAAACAATTAATCGTTGTTGATAATTCTTTAAAAGGTTTACAGGAATCAGCCGCGATTTATGTCAAAAAATTTGACAAGTTAAAAAAAATAGGAATAACCGGTTCTAACGGAAAAACTACTACAAAAGAAATCACCTCTGCAATTATATCCTGCGAAAAAAATACGGTTATGAATAAAGGAAATCTTAATTCAGACACGGGACATCCGCTTTCCGCTTTTGAGATCAGAGCCGAACATGAAGTCGGAGTTTTTGAGCTTGGCATGAACAGACCCGGCGAAATCGCCGAAATCACAGGTATTCTTAAACCAAACATCGCTTTAATTACAGGCATAGGAACTGCCCATATCGAATTCTTCGGCACACAGGAAGGAATCTTTAACGAAAAAAAATCTATTTTTAAATATCTTACAGATAACGATACCGCTTTAATTCCCAAACACGACAGTTATGCTGACCGGCTCTCTTTAGGTGTTACGGGAAATGTTAAATTTTACGGCGCTGAATGTTTTAAAGAATTTGAAGGAGCAAAAAGTTTAGGCCTTAACGGAACCGAAATTTCTTGGGCGGGCGAAAAAATACATTTTAGGCTTGGCGGAAAACATAATTTAGCCAACGCTATGGCAGCCATTGCGATTGCAAAAGAAATTCCTGTAAGCGATAAAGCGATAAAACAGGGGTTAGAGTCGGTAAAGCCGCTTTTTGGCAGACTGGAAATAATCGAAGGGCGAACTACTGTTATACGTGACTGTTATAACGCAAATCCCGAATCAATGATTAAAAGCATTGAGTTTTGCGATTCTGTTGAATGTCCGCAAAGAAAAATATATGTTCTGGGCGATATGCTTGAATTAGGGGAACGTTCAAAAAGCGAACATTTCAGATTAGGAGAACTTTTGGCAGAATCAAAAGCAGACTTTATTTATTTGTTTGGCAGGGAAATTGAAAGCGCTGCCGAAGCCCTTGCTAATAACAACAAACAGTTTTTTCATACAAATGATATGGAAACTCTGTCTTTGGCGCTCGATCGTTATGTGCAAACAGGCGATCTTGTTCTTTTAAAAGGCTCACGCTCCTGTGAACTGGAAAGATTATCTTCAATGTTAACGGGAGGCAGTAATGCTTAATTATTTTTTTGATTATCTATACGGATTCTTTTCTCCGTTTCGCTTGGTTTCTTTTCTTACTTTCCGTGCTACTTTTGCCGCTTTAACCACTCTTTTGATTTGTGTTATATTCGGCGGCAAAGTAATCGGTAAATTACGGAAATTAAAAGTGGGGCAGAATATTCGTGAAGACGGACCCAAAACGCATTTGGTTAAAGCCGGAACTCCGACAATGGGCGGGATATTAATTGTTTTTTCTGTGGTAATATCCATGCTGTTTTGGGGAGATTTGCAAAATAAAACAATATGGATTACGATGGGGGCGTTTTTATCGTTTGCCGTAATTGGTTTTATCGATGATTACCTTAAAATAAAACGTCATAATTCGGCAGGTCTTTCCGCAAAAGCCAAGCTTCTTTTGCAGTTTATCGCCGCAATTATCACTGTATTAATTATTTATTTTACAGGCGATGAAATCACTACAGCTCTTTATGTTCCGTTTTTCAGAGAACCTGTTTTGGACATGATGTGGGTGTGGATTCCATTCGCTGTATTACTTGTAGTCGGGGAATCTAACGCAGTTAATATAACTGACGGCTTGGACGGTCTGCTTTCAGGACTTTTAATAATTGTTTTTTTAACATTGGGAATTCTGGCTTACATCACAGGGCGCGTAGATTTTGCGGCATATCTGGGGATTCCTCATATTCCCGGAGCCGGAGAACTTGCGGTGTTTTGTTTTGCTATAGCAGGGGCTTGTGTAGGTTTTCTTTGGTTTAACGCTCATCCGGCAGAGGTTTTTATGGGAGATGTCGGGAGTTTGGCTTTGGGCGCTGTTGTAGCTGTTATTTCGCTTCTAATCAAAAAAGAAATTTTAATTTTCATAATTGGTGGCGTTTTTATTTTGGAAATAGCGTCTGTAGTAATCCAAGTAGTATGTTATAAATTGTGGAAAAAACGGGTTTTTTTAATGTCTCCCATGCATCATGCTTTTGAAGCTATGGGATGGCCAGAGTCCCGCATAGTGGTTCGCTTCTGGATCCTCGGGGGGCTTTTTGCGCTGATCGCTTTATCAACTTTAAGGATTCAATAGGAAAATATAATGTATCATTTTGATGTAGAAAGAATACAAGGTCAGAAAATATTACATCTCTTTTATTTATCTGTCATCCTGTTATTGGGAACAGGTCTTGTTTCTTTGTATTCTGCATCTTATGCTTTTGCGCAGCGTGTATTTAACAACGGCAATCACCTGATTACCAGGCAGTTAATTTTTGCCGCTATTGGAATTGTGTTATTTTTTGTGTTTTCAAATATAAAACTGGATTTTTTAAGAAAACATTCGCTGACGCTTGTTTTAATTGCGGCTTTTTTGTGCGGATTAACTTTTGTTCCGGGTATCGGGGTTGAACGTTACGGCGCGTCACGCTGGATTGAAGTTTTTTCAATGACTTATCAGCCGTCAGAATTTGTCAAATTTGCGCTTCCCCTGTATCTGGCTCACTTGCTTGACAAGAAACATTTAACCTTTGACAATTTCTTTTCCGGTGTTCTTCCTCCGATTATTGTAACAAGTATATTTTTTACTTTAATTAATTTTCAAAATAATTTTTCTACGGCAGTTTTTATTGCGTTTAACGCAATTATAATCATCTTCCTTGCCGGAATGCCTTTGCGTTATTTTTTAATGGCTATTGGGATGATTGTTCCAATTTCCATGCTTTTGATTTTTACGAGAGAACACAGAGTTATCCGGGTATTGAGTTTTTTCAGGCCTGAATGGGATCCTCTTGGAGCCGGTTTTCAGGTAAGCGCCAGCCGGCAGACAATTGTTTCAAGCGGTTTTTTTGGGTTAGGTATCGGGGAAGGAATACGCAAAGTATCAAGTATTCCCGAAGTTCATTCTGATTTTATCTTTAGCGCATATGTCGAAGAAACCGGGTTTTTGGGAATAATTTTGTTTTTCGTGCTGTTTGCGGCTTTTGCGTACTTTGGATACAGGACAGCTTGGAACAGCGATACTTTGTTTAAGAAATTATTGGCGGCAGGATTAACAACAATGGTTATAACACAAATGCTGCTTAATATCGGCGTTGTATCAGGAGCGCTTCCGGCAACCGGAATTCCGCTTCCGTTCTTTTCCGCCGGAGGTTCTTCACTTATTACAACTTTAATATGCGCCGGTTTGATAGCCAACGTAGCAAAGACCAATTTGAAAATTCCTAAAGGGAGCTGGGAGACTGGAGATGAGTAATTACTATTCACAGGCAGATTATGAGACATATCAAGAAGTTTCAGAAAAAGATAAATCCTCAAGAAAAATAGAAAAAGGATTAAAAAAATTATTAATTATTGCCGCTTTTATTTTGCTCGCTCAAGTTATCTGGCTTTTCGGCGTAAGCCCGTTTGTTCCGCTTGCCACAATCGAAGTTCACGGATTTTCCGGGCTTGAACGTTCCGAAATACTCGCTCTTGCCGGAATTGGGGATCGCGCTTCTTTTGCTTCAGTTAACACCGCTGAAATACAAAGAGTCTTGTCTGCCCATGTATTAGTTGAATCGGCGATTGTAACAAGACGGTTTCCGGATCAATTATCAATTTTTTTAATTCCTCGCCGGCCGGCCGCTGTTACATTGACAAATTTTGGAGCTTCGCAAGTGCCGCTGCTTATTGACAGAAATGGTGTGTTTTTTAAAATAGCTAATGCGCAAGATATGACAGCAGGAGAGCTTTCTTCACTTCCCGTGATTTCAGGAATCGATAATCCTCGCTTGAATACTCGTTTACCTGATGCGCTTGTTCCTTTGATGGCATCTCTCGGCGAGTTGGCATTAAATTCACCTGAATTGTTATCAGCTATTTCTGAAATACGAATCGAACGTAAAGCATGGCAGGGATTTGAACTTGTGCTTTTCCCTGTTCACAGTCCGATAAGAGTAAGGGTAGAAAACAATTTAACAGAAAATAAGTTAAGGTATATGCTGGTTATGCTTAATGTGTTTTCGGCTGACAGCCAAAAACCGCAGGAAATAGATTTTAGGTCGGGTATGGCGTCATACACCGTAAGAGGGTAATCATCTTGATAAACAGGGGTTGTCATGGATAACAGAATAATTACGTCACTGGATATTGGCTCTACGTATGTCAGAGCTATTGTCTGCGAAACAGACGATGAAGGATGTTTGAAAATAATCGGCAGTGCGGTAAGGCCGTCTACCGGATTACGAAGAGGCGTTGTCGTAAATATCGAAGCTACTGTCCGTGCGATAAAAGCAGTGATAGAAGATGCTGAAATGATGAGCGGGCTTGATATTACCGACTGCTGGGTTGGAATTGGAGGCAGTCATATTGCCGCGCTTAACTCACGCGGTGTAGTAGGCATTACGGGAAAAAAGAGAAATACCAGAGACAGAGAAATCGGAGAAGAGGACATTGAGCGGGTAATAGAAGCCGCAAAGGCTGTTCAGATACCGGCCGACAAACAAATACTCGAAGTTATCCCTCAGCAATTTAAAGTAGATGATCAAAAAGGTATTAAAAATCCGATTGATATGATTGGAGTGCGCCTTGAATCCGATGTTCACATAATTACTTGTACTGCTACCGGTGCTCAAAATTTGATCAAATGTGTAAATCGCGCCGGACTTAGAGTTAACGATCTTATTTTGCAGACTCTTTCGGCAGGACGTGCTATTCTCACTCCCGAAGAAATGGAACTTGGCGTTGTGTTAATCGACATTGGCGGAGGAACAACCGATACATTGATTTATGTTGACGGCAGCCCGTATTCTACATTTTCGATTCCGGTTGGAGGAACGCAGGTTACAAGTGATATATCCATAGTAAAAAATATTTCTGCGGAAAATGCGGAAAAAATTAAAATCGAAAGCGGGTGCTGCTGGGAAACAATGATGGACGGCAAAGAGACCGTTCTCATCCCTGGTGTTGGAGGGCGGCCTCCGATGTCCATTCCTCGTTCTCATATTCTGACAATCATCAAACCCAGAATGGAAGAAATTTTTAAAATGGTCAAACAGCACATTGATACGCTTAATCTTTTGCGTCCGCTTGGCGGAGGGGTTGTAATAACAGGCGGTGGTTGTCAATTGGCAGGCACTGTAGAACTTGCTAATAGTATTTTAAAGCTGCCCGCAAGATTGGGTAGTCCTTTGCAAAGACCGGAATTTTCCGGGCTTGTAGAAGAGTACAGAACGCCTTCGTATGCGGCTGTAATTGGCTTGGCATTGGAAGGCGAAAAAAGATCAGGATCGGAAATAAATGAAAATGATTCTGATTCACGTTTTGGAGAAAAACTTAATATATTCAGGAAAATTGGATCTTGGATAAAAGAATTTAACTGATAATCTGACAAAATAGTCGGATATCATTTAAACATATTTGGAGGGGGAAATTTATGAAAGTTTTAGCGGTACATGAAGTACCAAACACGCAGCAGGATTTAAGTCAGCAGGTTTATCAGTTTAAACCTCAGGAAATGCCTTTGCAGACATCTCTGAAAGTAGTTTCGGTCAACGACAAAGAAACTTTCGAAGAACAGTTATCTGAAAATTTAAATTCAAAAAACAAATTTTCTAAAGAAATTGTTCCGGCTGTAATCAAAGTTGTTTCCGCAGGCGGCGGCGGGTCAAATGCCCTAAACCGCATGATGAAAGCGGGTTTATCAGGTGTCGAATTCATCGCGGTAAATACGGACATTCAAGACCTTTACATGAAAAGCAAAGCTGATGTAAGAGTCCAAATTGGCAGCAAAATTACCGGCGGTTGGGGAGCTGGTGGTAATCCTGAAGTAGGAGAAAAAGCGGCTATGGAAGATAAAGATGCGATTGCTGAAGTTTTAAAAGGCGCTCACATGGTTTTTATTACAGCCGGTATGGGAGGAGGCACCGGAACGGGCTCAGCTCCGGTTATTGCTCAAGTTGCAATGGAACAAAACGCTCTTACAGTAGCTATTGTTACCACTCCGTTTGAGTTTGAAGCTGAATTCAGAATGATTCAGGCAAAAAAGGGAATAGCAAGACTAAAGGAAGTTGTCGATACTATTATCATTATTCCAAACCAGCATTTGTTTAAAGTAATTGATAATAAAACAACTTATGATAAAGCTTATGAAAAGGCTGATGAAATTTTATGTCGTGCGGTTAAAGGCATTTCCGAATGTATTACCAAAACAGGTTTTAAAAACACAGATTTCGCGGATGTCAGAACTATCATGAAAGGCAAAGGCGACGCTCTTATGGGAATTGGTCTTGGAACAGGTGAAAACAGGGCAATGGATGCGGTAAAAGAAGCCGTTGATAATCCGCTTTTGGAAGATACCGGCATAGACGGAGCGTCGGGAGTGCTTGTCATTATCGCAGGACCCGAAGATATGACGTTAGTGGAAATAAATAACATTGTTAATTCCATTAGAGAAAAATGTCACCCGGATGTAAATTTGATACATGGTATTCGAAAAGACCCTGAATTAAATAATGATATTCAGGTAACTGTAATTGCTACAGGTTTTAAGGAAACCAAATCTGAAAAAATTACTCAGGAAAAAGAAAAATCACTGGAAATATCTTATGAATATGACGGGCAGAATCTGAATCTGGAAAATAAAAAAAGCGATTATTTTGATTATTTGCCGCTTCGTGAACATGATGATTTAGAAAAATTGGATATTCCTTCTGTGATAAGAAAATATAATTATTCAAAAGAAATTAACCCCGGAAAGGAAATGACAAATTCGGATTAATTAGAGTCTGTCCGTAGAGTAACCGACTTTATGGACAGACACTAATTACGGTTTTAATGGAGAGATGATTTGATAAAGTCCGAAAAGGTTCTTTTAAAAAAGTATTGTTCCCGCCTCGTCGCCGTTGAAAGACGCAGCATTTTAACAAAAGAATGTTATCGTTTTGAGATTGGCAGCTTTTTGGGCTTTATCGAAGAAAAAAATATACTTCTTTCCAATGTTAATACGGGTATTCTGTGTGATTATATCGTTAAGCGAAACAAAATAGACAATCTTGATGCAAGATCTGTCGCCAAAGCGATTTCTGCTTTAAGATCATTTTTTAGATTCGCCGAAGACGAAAAGTTAATTAAACATAATCCTGCTTTAGCGCTTGAAATTCCAAAACGAAGAGCGTATCTTCCCGATGTTATGGATAAAGAAATAATTGAAATGCTTTTAGATAAAATTGATGTCAATACTGATCTTGGACGCCGCGATAAAAGTATTTTCGAGCTGATTTATTCCGCAGGGCTGCGTGTGAGTGAAACTGTCAATTTAAATATTCATGACATTGATTTAAACAGCGGCATTGCCATAGTCAGAGGAAAAGGCGATAAAGAACGGATTGTGTTGTTTGGAACGGAAGCTGCGGATCAATTAAAACAATATCTTTGTTCCGCCAGATCCAATTTATCGCAGGGTCTAAATAAAAGTACAGCTCTTTTTATTGGAAGAAGCGGAAAACGCCTGTCAAGAAAGGGAATCTGGAAAAATTATGCAAAATATGCGTGTATTGCCGGAGTTTCATC
>Ga0123355_10008557_pt1 | contig 15458 bp, 6 predicted proteins | sample TergutEmb28metaG_3_FD_89872 | JGI IMG/M metagenome (GOLD analysis project Ga0123355, IMG submission 89872) | Embiratermes neotenicus P1 segment gut microbial communities from Petit-Saut dam, French Guiana - Emb289 P1 | ecosystem: Host-associated > Arthropoda: Insects > Digestive system > Gut ... | reverse complement strand
TTGTGTTCTGTATTATGGTGTCGTTGTGTTTAGTATTGTGGTTTAGTTGTATTCTATATTGTTGTGCAGTTGTGTTCTATATTGTTGTGTAGTTCTGTTCTGTATTGTGGTGTAGTTTTTTCTGTATTGTTGTGTATTTATGCTCTGTAATGTGGTGTCATTTTGTTCTGTTTTGTGGTGTAGTTGTGTTCTGTATTGATGTGAAGTTGTGTTCTTTGTTGTGGTGTAGTTGTGTTCCGTATTGTGGTTTAGTTGTGTTCAGTATTGTGGTGTCATTTTGTTCTGTAATGTGGTGTAGTTGTGTTTTGTATTGTGGCTTAGTTGTTTTCTGTATGGTGGTATAGTTTTGTTCTGTATTGTAATGTATTTGTGTTCTATATTGTGGTGTAGTTTTGTTCCGTAATATGTTATAAGTGTGTTCTGTTTTGTGATGTAGTTTTATTCTATATTGAGGTGTCAGTTTGTTCTGTATTGAAATGTAGTTGTGTTCGGTATTGTGGTCTAGTTGTGTTCTGTATTGTGGTGACATTTTGTTCTGTATTGTGGTGTCTTTGTGTTATGTGTTGTGGTGTAGTTATGTTCTGTATTGTGGTGTAGTTGTGTTCCGATTTGTTGTGCAATTCTGTTCTGTATTGTTGTGTAGTTTTGTTCTGTATTGTTGTTTAGTTTTGTATTGTATTGTGGTGTAGATGTGCTCTGTATAGTATTGTCATTGTGTTCTTTATTATGGTGTAGTTGTGTTCTGTATTGTTGTGCAGTTATGTTCTTTATTGTGGTGTAGTTGTGTTCTGTATTGTGGTGTAGTTGTGTTCTGTATTGTGGTGTAGTTGTGTTCTGAATTTTTCGTAGTTGTTTCCTGTATTGTGGTACAATTGTGTTCTGTATTGTGGTGTAGTTGTGATCTATATTGTGGTGTAATTATGTTCTGTATTGTGGTGCAGTTATGTTTTGCATTGTGGTGTAATTGTGTTCTGTATTTTGCTGTAATTGTGTTCTGTATTGTGCTGCAGTTGTGGTCTGTATTGTGTTGTAGTTATGATCTGTATTGTGATGTAGTTGAGTTCTGTATTTTGATGGAACTATGTTCTGTATTGTGGTGTAGTTTTGTTCTGTATTGTTTTGTAGTTGTGTTTTGTATTGTGGTGTAGTTTTCTTCTTTAATGTGGTGTAGTTGTTTTCTGTATTTTGGTGTAGTTTTGGTCTGCATTGTTCTGTATTTTTGTTCTGTATTGTGGTGAAATTCTGTTCTCTGTCGTGGTGTAGTTGTGTTCTGTATGGTTGTGTAGTTATGTTCTGTATTGTGATTTAGTTATATTCTGTATTGTGTTGTAGTTGTGTTCTGTATTGTGGTGTAGTTGTGTTCTGTATTGTGGTGTAGTTGTGTTCTGTATTGTTGTGTGGTTGTGTTATGTAATGTGGTGTATTTTTTTTCCTGTATAATGGTGTACTTTTGTTCTTTATTGTGGTGTAATTGTGTTCTGTATTGTGGTATAGTTATGTTCCATATTTTCCTGTATTTTTTATCTGTATTTTGGTGTAGTTGTGTTCTGTAATGTGCTGCATTTTTGTTCTGTATTGTGGTGTAATTTTGTTCTGTATATTCGTGTAGTTTTGTTCTGTATTGTAATGGACTTATGTTCTCTATTAAGGTGTAGTTGTGTTCTGTATTGTGGTACAGTTTTGTTCTGTATTGTGTTGCAGTTGTGTTCCGTGTTGTGGTGTAGTTGTGTTCTGTATCGTGGTGTAGTTGTGTTCTTATTTTAATTGATTTATGGTCTGTATTGCGGTGTAGTTGCGTTCTGTATTGTGGTGTAGTTGTGTTCTGGATTGTGGTGTAGTTTCGTTCTGTATTGTGGTTTATTTGTGTCCTCTTTTGTTATGTAGTTGTGTTCTGTATTGTGGCGAAGTTGTGTTCTGTATTGTGGTGTAGTTATTTTCTGTATTGTGGTGTAGTTGTGTTCTGTTTTGTCGTTTAGTTCTGTTCTGTACTATAGTGTAGTTTTTTTCTGTATTGTTGTGTCTTTGTGTTATATATTGTGGTGTAGTTGTGTCCTCTATTGTGGTGCAGTTGCGTTCTCTATAGTGGTGTAGTTGTGAGCTGTATTTCTTTAATTATTCTTCTTGTATTAAAAAATGGATAAAATTTCTTTTTATTTCCCAAAGGTTTAACTGTTATTCTCCTGCCAGTTCACTGTGAACATCACCATTAACTAAACAAGACCACACCTTCCCTCTCTCTTCTCACCAAACGCACCCAATTCGCAATAAACTTTACGCAGCTCTCAACGTTCAGTCTATTGCGTTCTGCACTACTGAAGGGCGAACTGAACATCATGTAATATTTTCTGTGCTTTCCAGTAGAGCAGGGAATGCAACTGCAGATTTGCAGGTACAGAGGTGACCGTCCAGTGCTTTGTGAATCATTAAGACAGAATTAATGCATTAATTATAACGTGTTAATTGAAAATTAAGGTAAAACAGCCGTAATGATTTATATTTCTATGAATTCGTTCTGTGGCTACAGCCGGCTCGAAATCCTTAGAAAAAAATTTTCAAAAAAAAACCCAACAAATTGTAATACTTATACATATTAAGCACTCGGAAAAACAATAAAAAATTTTCATATAAAATTGGTGTTGAATTCAGCACATCAACATATTGAATCTAAACTAATTGTATCCGAAGGGCTGTAATACGTTTTGTTGCATTGTTATGTTGATAAATCGTGGGATGTTGACAGTAAGCGTTAAATAGTGATAGATCATGGGTTGTTGTTAGTAAGCGGTAAATAGTGATACTTCGTGGGGTGTTGATAATAACCGGTAAAAAGGGATACATCGTGGGGTAGTGATTGTAAGCAGTAAATAGTGATACATCGTTGGGTGTTGAGAGTAAGCTGTAAATAGTGATACATCGTGGGGTGGTGACAGTAAGCGTTATATGGTGACATATCGTGGGTTGGTGACATTAAGCGGTGAATAGTGATACATGGCGGGGTGGCGACAGTAAGGTTAAATAGTGATACCTCGTGGGGTGTTTAAAGTAAGCGGTAAATAGGTATACATCGTGGGGTTGTTACAGTAAGCGGTAAACAGTGATAGATCGAGGAGTGTTGACAGTAAGGTTTAAATAGTGATACATCGTGGGGGTGTGGCAGTAAGAGATAAATAGTGAAATATCGTGGGGTGTTGACAGTAAGATTTAAATAGTGATAAATCGTGGGGTGGTGAATGTAGGATGTAAATAGTGATATATCGAGGAGTGGTGACATTAAGAGTTAAATAGTGATACATCGTGGGGTGGTGACTGTAAGGGGTAAATAGTGATACATGGTGGGGTGGTTACAGTAAGCTGTAAATAGTGATACATCATGGTGTGTTGACAGTAAGCGATAAATAGTGATACATCGTGGGGTGGTGACAGTAAGCGGTATATGGTGACATATCGTGGTTTGGTGACATTAAGCGGTGAATAGTGATACATGGCGTGGTGGCGACTATAAGGTTAAATAGTGATACATCGTGGGGTGTTGACAGTAAGCGTTAAATAGAGATATATCGTGGGGTGGTTACAGTAAGCGGTAAATAGTGATACATCGAGAGGTGTTGACAGTAAGGTCTAAATAGTGATATATCGTGGGGGCGTGACAGTAAGAGATAAATAGTGAAATATCGTGGGGTGTTGACAGTAAGGTTTAAATAGTGATATATGGTGGGGTGGTGACTGTAGGATGTAAATAGTGGTATATCGAGGAGTGGTGACATTAAGAGTTAATAGTGATACATAGTGGTGTGGTGAAAGTAAGTGTTAAATAGTGATATATATCGTAGAGTGTTGACAGTAAGCGGTAAAATTGATACATAATTTGTTGGTGAAATTAAGCGGTAATTAGTGATATATATCGTGGGGTGTTGACAGTAAGCGGTAAAATGTTTTACATCATGGGGTGTTGACAGCAAGCGGTAAATAGTGATACATCGTGGGTTGGTGACTGTAAGCGATAATTAGTGGTACATCGTGGGGTTGTGACAGTAAGCGGTAAATTGTGATACATCGTGGGGTGGTGACAGTAAGCGGTAAATAGTGATACATCGTGGGGTGGTGACAGTAAGCGATAAATAGTAATATATCGTGGTGCGATGAAATTAAGCGGAAATAGGGAAACATCATGTTGTGGAGACAGTAAGCTCTAAATAGTAATATATCTTGGGGTGGTGACAGTAAGCGTTAAATAATGATACATCGTGGGGTGGTGATTGATAAGCGATAAATAATGATACGTCGGGGTGGTGATAGTAAGCGTTAAGTAGTGATATATCGTGGGGTGGTGACAGTAAGCGTTAAATAGTGATACATCGTGGGGTGGTAACATTAAGCGGTATATAGTGATACATCGTGGGGTGGTAACAGTAAGCGATAAATAGTGCTACATCGTGGCGTGTTGACAATAAGATTAAATAGTTATATATCGTAGGGTGGTGACAGGAAGCGTTATATAGTGATACATATTCGGGTGTTCACCTTAAGATTTAAATAGTGATATATCGTAGGGTGCTGAGAATAAGGCGTAAATAGTGATATATCTGTGGTTGTTGACAGGAAGGTTTAAATAGTGACATATTGTGCAGTGTTGACTGTAAGGTTTAATTAGTGATATATCGTGGGGTGTTAACGGAAACGTGTAAATATTGATATATCGTGGCGTTTGACATTAAGCCGTAAATTGTGATACATCGTGAGGTGGTGACAGTAAGCGTTATATTGTGATTCATCTTGGGGTGTTGGCAGTAAGGTCTAAATTGAGATATATCTTGCGGTGTTTACACCAAGCTGTAAATAGTGATACATCGAGGGTTTTTGACCTTAACCGGTAAATAGTGATATATCGTGGGGTTGAGGTAGTAAGCGATAAACAAAAATACATCGTGGGGTGTTGACAGTAAGGTAAAAATAGCTTTATATCGTGGGGTAGTGACATTATAAGTTAAGTAATTATGCATCTTGGGTTGAAGAAAATAAGCGGTAAATATTGATGCATCGTGTGGTGGTGACAGTAAGCAATAAAAAGTGATACATCGAGGGGTGGTGACAGTAAGCGCTATACAGTGATACATCGTGGGGAGTTGAGAGTAAGTGATAAAAAGTGATATATCGTAGGTTGTTGAGAGTAAGCGGTAAATAGTGATACATCGTGGTTTGGAGACAGTAAATGGTAAATAGTGATACATCTTGTGTTTTTGAATGTAAGCAATAAATAGTGTTACATCTTGGGGTGGTAACAGAAAGCCGTAAATAGTGATACATGTTGGGTTGAAGTCAGTAAGCAATAAATAGTGATATTTCGTGGGTTGCTGACATTAAGGTGTAAATAATGATATATCGTGTGGTGCTGACAGTAAGCTTTATATAGTGATGTAACGTGGGGTGCTGACAATAAGCCGGACATAGTGTAATATCTTGGATTTTTGACAGTGCTAAATAGTAATGAAAGTGTTAAATATTTATTCATTTTGAGTTAGTGACAATAAGCGGTATATAGAATTATATCATGGGGTGGGTTCAGTAAGCGGCAAATAGTGATATATCGTGGGGTGGTTACAACGGTAAATATTGATTCAATTTCGGGTGTTGACAGCTGTGAATAGTGATAAATCGTGAGTTGGTGACAGAGGGGTAAATTGTATTATATCATGGGGTGCTGACAGTTACGATAAATAGTGATAAAAGGTGGGCTGGTGACATTAAGCGGTAAATAGTGATACATCATGGGGTGGTGTCAGTAAGCAGTAAATAGTGATAATTGGTGAGCGGGTGACATTAAGCGGTAAATATTGATACATCGTTGGCTGGTGACATTAAGCGGTAAATAGTGATACATCGTAGGATGGTGAAAATAAGCGGTAAATAACGATACATCGTGGGGTGGTGATAGTAAGGCATAAATGGAGATACATCTTATGGTAGTGACAATAAAGAGTAAAGGGTTATACATCGTGCGTGGTTGCCAGTAAGCGTTAAATAGTGATAATTCGCGGGGTGGTGACAATAAGCAGTAAGTAGTGAAACATCGTAAATTGTTGTCAGTGAGGTTTATGTAGTGATATTCCTTGGGCTGGTGACACTAAGAAATAAAGAGTGATATTTCGTCGTGTGGTGACAGTAAGTGTTAAATAGTGATATATTGTGGGGTGGTGTCACTAAGCGGTAAATAGTGATACATCGTGACGTTTTGATATTAAGCAGTAAATATTGATACATCTCTGGGTGGAGACAGTAAGGGGAAAAAGTGATATATCCTGGTGTTGTGAGTGTAAGCTTTATATAGGAATATATTGTGCGTTGGTGAATGTAAGCTTTAAATAGTGATACATCGTTGGGTGTTGAGAGTAAGCGGTATAAAGTGATACATCGTGTGATGGTGAGAATAAGCGGTTAATAGTGATATATCGTGGGACGTTTAGAGTAATCACTATATAGAGATACATAGTGAGTTTGGGACATGAAGCGGTAAATAGTGATATTTCGTGGGCTGGTGACAGTAAGTGGTACATAAAATATATCTTGGGATGTTGAGTGTAAGGGTTAAATCGTGATACATCTTGGGTTAGTGACAGTAAGGGGTAAATAGTGATATATCGTGGGGGTTGCCAGGAAGGTGTAAATAATTGTATATCGTGGGGTGTTGATAGTAAGAGTTAATAAGAGATAAATTGTTGGGTTGTGACAGTAAGCGATAAATAGTGATACATTGTGGTGTGGTTCTTTAAGGGGTAAATATTGATATATCTTGGGGTGATGACATTAAGCGATAAATAGTGATACATCGTGGGTTGGTGACATTAGGCGTTAAATAGTGATACATTGTTGGGTGTTGACCGTAAGGTGTAAATAGTGATACTTCGTGGAATTTTGAAATTAAGGTGTAAATAGTAATACTTCTTGGGTTTGTGACCGTAAGGGTAAATTGTGTTACGTAGTATGGTGTTAACAGTAAGCGTTACATAGAAATACTTCGTGGGGTTGTGACAATAAGGTGTAAATAGTGATACATCGTGGGTTGGTGACATTAAGCGATGAATACTGATATATCGTGGGGTGTTAAAATTAAGCGGTAAATAGTGATACATCGAGTGGTGGCTAGATTAAGCGTTAAATGGTGATACATCGTGGGGTGGTGACAGTAAGCGATAAATAGTGATTCATCGTGGGTTGGTGTCAGTAAGCTTTAAATAGTTATACATCGTGGGGTGGTGAGATTAAGCGTTAAATAGTGATACATCGTGGGGTGGTGACAGTAAGCGGTAAATAGTCATACATCTTGTGGTGGTGACAGTAAGCGGTAAATAGTGATACATCGACCGTGTTAACAGTAAGCTGTAAATAGTGATACATCTTGGTGTGGTGAATGTAAGCAGTAAAAAGTTATACATCGGTTGTGGTGACATTAAGGCCTAAATATTTATACATTGTGGGGTGCTGACAATAAGCGCGAAATAGTGATACATAGTGGTTTGTTGACATTAAGGTGTAAATAGTGATATACCGTTGGGTGTTGGCAGTAAGTGTTAAATGGTGATAATTCGTGGGGAGTTGTCTGAAAGTGTTAAATTTTGATAAATCTTGAGTTGTTAACAGTAAGTTTAAATAGTAATACAGCGTGGGGTGTTGACATACGGGGTAAATAGTGTTATATCGTGGTTTGTTGACAGCGTTAAATTGTGATACATAATGGTTTGGTGAGTGTAAGCGTTATATAGTGATACATCGTGTGGTGTTGACAGTAAGCGGTAAAGAGTAAATCAGCGTGGTGTGTTGACCGTAAGAAAGAAATAGTGATACATCAAGGTATGTTGAGAGTAAGTGGTAAATAGTAATACAGCGTGGGGTGGTGACAGTAAGCAGTAAATAGTGATACATCGTGGGGTGGTGACAGTTGGTAAATAGTGATATATTTTTGGGTAGTGAAAATAATTTCTATAAATTAATACAATTGGGGTGTAGAATTTAAGCTGTAAAGAGTGTTACATCGTGGTTTGGTGGATGTACTCGTTAATTATTGATATATCGTTGGGTGGTGACAGTAAGCGTAAATAGTGATACATCGTGGGGTGGTGACAGTAAGGTTTAAATTAAGATATATCTTTGGGTGGTAAAATTAAAGTCTAAAAATTAATCCATCTTGGAGTGGTGAATTTAAGCGTTAAATATTGCTACATCGTGGGTTGTTAACAGTAAGCATAAATAGTGATATATCGTGGGGTATTGGTAGTAAGTGTTAAAAAATTGTACATCGTGGTTTGGTGACAGTAATCGTAAATCTTGTTATAACTTGGTGGGTGACTGTAAGTATTAATTAGTTAGTCTTCTTGTGGTGGTGACAGTAAGCATGAAATAGAGATACATAGTGGGTTGTTGACATTAAGCGGTAAACAGTTCTACGTCTAGAACTGTTGATATTAAGCTTTAAATATGGATACATCCTGGTTTGATGACTGTAACAACTAAATAGTGAAACATCCCGGGTTGTTGACAGTAAGCCTTACAATTTGTTACATTGTGGGTTCTTGACAGTAAACAATAATTAGTGCTACTTCGTGTCGTGGTGACGGTAAGGTGTAAATAGTGATACGTCGAGGGTGGTTACAGTAAGGGTTAAATTGTTATACATCGTTGGCTGATTACAGTAAGCGTTAAAAAGTAATACTTCGTGGGGTGTTGACAGTATTTGATAAAAAGTGATACATTGTTGGACGATGTCAGTAAGGCGTAAATAATAACACATTGTGGGTTGTTGACAGAAAAACTTAAATAGTGATACTTCCTAGGGTTGTGAAAATAAAGTGTTAATAGTGATACATAGTGGGGTGTTGACAGTAAGCTGTAAATAGTGATAATTCGTGGGTTGTTGACAGTAAGGGATAAAAATATATACATCTTTGGGCGATGTCAGTAAGGTGTAAATAGTAACACATTGTGGGTTGTTGACAGAAAGCGTTAAATAATGATACTTCGCAGTGTGGTGACAGTAAAGTGTTAATAGATGTACATCGTGGGGTGTTAAGTGTAAGCAGTAAATAGTGATAGTTCTTGGTGTGTTAACAGTAAGCGTAAAATCGTGATATATCGTGGGGTCTTGCCAGTAACTGATAAATAGTAATATAAATTAAGTTGTTGACAGTAAGATGTATATAGTTATATATAGTGAATTGTTGACAGTAAGCGTTTAAGATTTATATATCTTGGGGTGGAGAATATAAGCGGTAACTAGTGATACATCTAGGGTTGGTGATATTAAGCTGTATATATTGATACATCGTGGAGTGGTAACATTAAACTCTATATAGTTATAAATCTTGGGATGTTGACAGCTTTATATATTGATACATCTTGGGGTGTATTCAGCGTTAAATATTGATCCATCGTGAGGTGGTGACAGTAAAGGGAAAATAGTAATACATCGTGTGTTGTGAGAGTAAGCGTTATATAGTGATACATCGTGGGGTGGTGAAAATAAGTGTTAAAAAGTTATACAACGTCGGGAGTTGATATTAAGCCCTAAATATTGATACATATTTGGGTGTTGACAGTAAGCGGTAAAATGTGATACATCGTGGGATGGGGAGATTAAGCAGTAAATAGTTATAAATCGTGGTGTGGTAACAGGATGCGGAAATTATTGATACATTTTGGGTTGTTAACAGTAAGCGTTTAATAATGATATTTCGAGGTTTGTTGACAGTAAGCGGTGAATAGAGATATATCGTGGGTTGTTGACATTAAGCGGTAAATAGTTATACATCGTGGGGTGGTTACAGTAAGCGTTAAATAGTGACACATCGTGTGGTGGTGACAGTAAGCGTTAAATAGTGATACATCTTGTGGTGGTGAGAGTAAGCGTTAAACATAGATACATCTTGGCGTATTGACAGTAAGAGTTAAAAATAATACTTCGTGGGATGGTGAATGTAAATTTTAAATACTGTTACATCGTGGGGTGGTGAGAGTAAGCGTTAAAATGTGATTCATTGTGGGGTGTTGACAGTAAGTTATTAATTGTGATACATCGTGTGGTGGTGAGAGTAAGCGTTAAAAAGTAATACATCGTGGGTTGTTGAAATAAAGCGGTAAATATTGATTAATCTTTGGGTCATGTTTGTAAGCGATTAATAGCGATAATTCGCGGGGTGTTAACATTAGGCTTTAATTAGTGACATATCGTGGATTGATGACAGTAAGTGCTAATTAGCGATACATATTGGGGTGTTGAATGTAAGCGTTATATAGTGGTACCTCGTGGGGTGGTGAGAATAAACGGAATATAATGATACAAATTAGGATGTCGACAGTAAGCGGTAAATAGTGATACATCGTGGGGAAGTGACAAGAAGCTGTAAAATGTGCTATATCGTAGGGTGGCAAAAGCAAGCGCTAAAGAGTGATACATACTGGGGTGTTGACATTAAGAGTTAGTTAGTGATACATTCTTGTCTGGTTACAGAAAACGAAAAAAGTGATAAATCGTTGTTTGTTGACAGTAAGCGGTGAAATGTGGTACATCGTGAGTTGGTGAAAGTAAGCTTTAAAAAGTGATACATCGTGTGGTGTTTACAGTAAGCAGTAAAGAGGGTTATATCGTGGGGTGCAGAAATTTAGCTGTAAATAGTGATACATCCTGGGGTGATGAAATTAAGCTGTAAAATGAGATTCATCGTGGGTTATTGACAGTAAGAAATAAAAAGTTAAACATCGTGGTGTGGTGAAGGTAAACGTTAAATAGAGATACATTTTGGGGTGATGACAGTAAGCTTTAAATAGTGATACATCGTAGGGTGTTGAATACAAGATTTATATAGTGATACATCGTGGGTTGTTTAGAGTAAGTGTTAAAAATTGATTTATCATTGGGTGGTGATAGTAAGCGGTAAATAGATATGCATCGTGGGGTGGTGACAGTAAGCGGTAAATAGAGATTATCGTTGGGTGTTGACATTAAGCGTTAAAGAGTGTTAAATCGTTGGGTGTGTCATTATTGTGTAAATAGCGATATGTCGTGGGGTGGTGACATTAAGCGGTAAAGAGTGACACATCTTGGGGTGTTGAAATTAAGCGCTAAATATTCATACATCGTGTGATGGTGAAAGTAAGAAATAAATTCTGGTACATCGTGGGGTGGTGAATGTATGCGGTAAATAGTGATACATCGTGGGGAAATGACAGCAAGCTGTAAACTATTATATATCGTGGGGTGGTTGAAAGATACCGGTAAATGTTGATACATCCTGCCTTGTTGAAATTAAGCGCTAAATAGTGATACATCGTGGGGGGGTTGACAGTAAGCGTTTAATAGTATTTCTTCTTGGGGTGTTAACATTAAGCCTAAAAAGTGAAATATCGTGGGTCGATGAAAGTAAGAAGTAAATGTGATACATTTTGGGTTTTTGACAGTAAGGAATAAAAAGTGATACATCGTGATGTGTTGACAGTAAGTGGTAAATAGTGATATATCGTGGGTTGGTGATAGTAAACTGTAAATAGTGATACATCGTACGGTGGTGACAGTAAGATTAAATAGTGATATATAGTGCTACATCTTGTGGTGGTGAGAGTAATCTCTAAGTATTAGTACATCTTGGGGTGTTGACAGTAAGCTGTAAGTAGTGATACATCTTGGGGTGGTGATTGTAAGTGGTAAAATGTGATATATCATGGGTTGGTGAGAGTAAACAGTAAAGAGTGATACATCGTGCGGTGGTGATAGTAAGTGGTAAAATGTGATATATCATGCGTTTTGAGAGTAAAATCTAAAGAGTGATACATCGTGGGGTGGTGATAGTACGTGGTAAAATGTGATATATCATGGGTTGTTGAGAGTAAACATTAAAGAGTGATACATCGTGGGGTGGTGATAGTAAGTGGTAAAATGTCATATGTCATGGGTTGGTGAGAGTAAACTGTAAAGAGTGATACATCGTGGGTTGGTGATAGTAAGTGGTAAAATGTGATATATCATGGGTTGGTGAGAGTAAACTGTAAAAAGTGATACATCGTGGGTTGGTGATAGTAAGTGGTAAAATGTGATATATCATGGGTTGTTGAGAGTAAACTCTAAAGAGTGATACATCGTGGGGTGGTGATAGTAAGTGGTAAAATGTCATATATCATGGGTTGGTGAGAGTAAACTGTAAAGAGTGATACATCGTGGGTTGGTGATAGTAAGTGGTAAAATGTGATATATCATGGGTTGGTGAGAGTAAACTGTAAAGAGTGATACATCGTGTGCTGGTGACAGTAAGTGGTAAAATGTGATATATCATGGGTTGGTGAGAGTAAACTGTAAAGAGTTATACATCGTGGGGTGGTGATAGTAAGTGGTAAAATGAGATATATCATGGGTTGGTGAGAGTGAACTGTAAAGTGTGATACATCGTGGGGTGGTGATAGTAAGTGGTAAAATGTGATATATCATGGGTTGGTGAGAGTAAACTGTAAAGAGTTATACATCGTGGGGTGGTGATAGTAAGTGGTAAGATGTGATACATATTGGGGTGGTGAATGTAAGCGGTAAATAGTGATACTTCTCGGGTTTTTGAGACTAAGCGGTAAACAGTTATACATCGTGGGGAAACGACAGCAACCAATAAAATATGATACATCGTGGGGTAATGAAAGAAACCGCTAAATTGTGATACATCCTAGGTTGTTGACATTAAGATGTAATTAGTGATACATCGCGGAGTGGGGACGGTAAGCGTCAAATAGTGATAAATCGGATGTTGACGAAAGTAAGCGGTGAAATATGCTACATCGTGTGTTGGTGAATGTAAGCGTTAAATAGTGATACATCGCGGGTTTTTGACATAAAGCGGTAAACACTGATACATCATGGACTGGTGACAGTAAGCTTTTATTATTGATACATCTTGGGGTGCTTAAATTAAGCCTTAAAATGATGCATCTTGGGGTGTTACGGTAAGTGTTAAAAGTGACACATTGTGTGGTTTTGTGTGTAATCACTAAATTGTGTTATGTCTTAGATGTGTAACAGTAAGCGGTAAAACGTGATACATCGTGGGGTGCCGAAAGTAAGCAGTAAAATGTGTTACATTATGGGGGGTTGAAAGGAGGCGTTAAGAAGTGATACATCCTTGGGTGTTGACACTAAGCCATTAAAAGTGGTACATTGTGGGTAGCTGAAATTAAGCACTAAAGGGTGATATATCGTTGGGTGATTATGGTAAGTGGTAAATGTGGTACATTGTGGGGTGTTGACAGTAAGCCATAAATAGTGATACATCGTGGGGAGATGACAGTAATCGGTAAATAGTTTTACATCGTGAAATGTTGAAAATAAGCTGTAAATAATGATACAATTTGTGGTGTTGAATGTAACCGGTAAAGAGTGATAATTAGTGGGGTGCTGAAACTACGTAAGCGGTAAATAGTGATACATCCTAGGGTGATGAAATTAAGCTCTAAAATGACATATATCTTGGGGTGTTGAATTAAGATTTAAATAGATATTCATGTTGGGGTTGTGACAGTAATAATTAAGTAGTGATACATTGTGGGGTGGTTAAAGTAGGCGTTAAATAGTGATACATCTTTGGGTGGTGACAGTAAGCGGTGAATAGTGATACATCGTGGTGTGATGAGAGTAAGCTGCAAATTGTGATATATCGTGGGGTGCTGACTGTAAGCGTTACAAAATTATACATCGTGGGTTGGTGACAGTAAGCGTTAAAATTTTTGCATCGTGGGTTGGTAAAAATAAGCGTTTAATAGTGATACATCGTGAGGTGGTGACAGTAAGCGATAAATTGTGATACTTCGTAGGGTGGTGACAGTAAGCAGTAAATAGTGATATATCCTGGGGTGGAGAATATAAGCGGTAAATGATATATCCTGTGGTGAAGACAGTAATGTGTACAGAGTGATACATCGTGGGATGTTGAAAGTAAACGGTAAATATTGATATATCCTGAGGTGTTGACATTAAGGGATAAATAGTGATACATCGTGGGTTTGTGACAGTAAGCGGTAAATAGTGATACAGCGTGTTGTGGTGACAGTAAGCGCTAAATAGTGATACAGCGTGTTGTGGTGACAGTAAGCGGTAAATAGTGATACAGCGTGTTGTGGTGACAGTAAGCGCTAAATAGTGATACAGCGTGGGGTGTTGACAGTAAGATGTAAATACTGATACATTGTGGGGTGGTAACAGGAAGCGGTAAATTGTGATATATCGTGGGTAGCTGAGAATAAGCGGTAAATATTTTTACATCGTGCGCTGTTGAGAATAAGCCGTAAATAGTGATACATCGTGGGGCTGTGGCAGGGAACAATAAACTGTTTTAAATCGTGGTGTGGTGACAGGAAGCGGTAAATAGTGTTACTTCGTGGGTTGTTGACAGGAAGCGGTAAATAATGCTACATCTTAGGATGGTGAAAATAATTGTTAAATAATTCTACATCGAGGGGTGGTGAAATTAAGCCTTAAATAGTGATGTATCGTGGGGTGGTGACATTAAGCAGTAAATTGTTATAAATCGTGGCGTGTTGACAGGAAGCTGTAAATAGTGATACAATTTGGTGTGGTGACAGAAATCGGTAATTATTGATATTTCGTGGGTTGGTGCCAGTAAGCGTTAAATAGAAATACATCCTGGTTTGATGACAATAGCCGTTAAATAATGATACATTGTGGGTTTTGACATGAAGCCGTAAATAGCGATATATCGTGGGGTGCTGACAGTAAGCGTTAAATAGTGATACATCTTGGGTTGATGACAGTAAGCGGTAAATTGTGATACATCTTGGGTTGATGACAGTAAGCGGTAAATTGTGATACATCTTGGATTTGTGACAGTAAGACCTAAATAGTTAAATACGAAGGCTGTATTTTTTTATCATTCGATCGTTCTTCTAAGGAAGTACGAATTACGCGGGCGCCAGGTCTGCGCGTCGCGTGATTACGCAGCTCCCCCACCACAACCTCAGCCGTTGTCGGCTCCAATGCGTTAATCGTAGCCGAGTTTCGGGCACGTGAACATGGTCGTTACGATCGATGCTCCCACCAAATATGAGTTACGAAGTGTAATCTGTTTTCTACAAGCAGAAGGACGTAGAGCTGCTGAAATCCATCGCAGAATGAGCAAAGTGTACTGTGAAAAATATATGAGGGATGGTAGTGTACGGGAATGGTGTAGAAAATTTAAAGAAGTGCGAACCGACGACCATGATGAAGGTGGAAATGGGCGCAAGTCTGTCGCTACTGTAGGCCTCTTTGTACGTTTGATCAGGTGGTCAGAGGAAAGCGAATGTTTACAATCAGTGAGCTTTCTGAAGAATTTCCAGAAATTTCAAGGTCTGCTTTGTACACAATTGTGAGTAAAGACCTAGGATACCGGAAGCTGTGTGCCCGTTGGGTCCCAAAAATGCTGACTGACGACCACAAAACG
>Ga0123355_10008556_pt1 | contig 15461 bp, 13 predicted proteins | sample TergutEmb28metaG_3_FD_89872 | JGI IMG/M metagenome (GOLD analysis project Ga0123355, IMG submission 89872) | Embiratermes neotenicus P1 segment gut microbial communities from Petit-Saut dam, French Guiana - Emb289 P1 | ecosystem: Host-associated > Arthropoda: Insects > Digestive system > Gut ... | reverse complement strand
GTAGCTCTGACGTCACAAGATAACAGATCAGCTGCGGCCTGCGTAAAGTACTTGGAAGTCTAAGGACAACTATGACACGAGTGCAAGTGTTTTTGTAGTTCAATTTAATGGCTTTATGTCACTAACAAGTGACTTTGATATTACGTACAGCTATTAACATTACAGAAACCACATATTCCTGCCAGTTTCAATATGTATTTGGTAATAAATTAGTGACTAACAGCTGTCAAACTTTCAAACTTCTCTGGCCATTATCTCCGTAACCATTCAACTTTGGATATAGGTGTTTTGGGTTATAACGGTATAATTTAACATAAGGAACACTCTCCCGAAGTCTGGCACATTCCTCCTGGGACACCCTGTATATATATATATATACACACACACATACATATACCTATATAAACATGTCCGAGTGTGACTGAATCACACTTTGTTGCCATGTTTATCATTGTGTGTTTTCTGTGTGCTGCTGTAACAATTAAAGACATGTCACCATGGACATCAGATAGCAACCAGTGAGAAAGCAACCCATTTGCCATTTGTACAACATACTCTGTCTTGTGCAATGTACCATCTGAGACCAAAGAGAAAGTTTAGCATTCAGCATACATGAATAATACATGCTATGGGTGTGTTGTCTGTGACGTATTGATTGAGGCTGAAGAATAGCAGTCAGCATATAATAAAACACAATACAAGCAGAAGGCAGGAATCCAAGACATAAAATTCAAGTTTGACTCTTAAAATAAGGAAACAGCTGATAATAGAGATTGTGGAGCAACACATAAATATCAAGGCAGCCTGTCATATGATGGACATGCAACCAGTTCAAAAGATACGGACTTTAAGCAATCAGACCCCACAATTCACCATGTGTAGTTATTTTCACATTAAAAATACATTATTTTTAACAAATAACAAACTATGTTGGACAACATTTATTACCACCATCAGCCTCATTGTCAAACATTTAACAATCCTCTTATTCACTCATACTAACCTGCAGATATTGTATCCTAAAATGAATTTACTCTGGTTAGCACAGTGTGTAAGTACACGCCGTTCTAACCCACTTTACCAAAACAGTATTCAGGGGCTAAATATCGAATATGCATAACAATGAAAACTGAATAAATGAACAAAAGATCATGTGCACAGTAAAAACAAGTGACCAGTAGAAAACTTTTCATCAACAGATATTAGAAACACATTATTACAATATTCATATACAGAGTGAACAATGCATGACCAAATTTCAGAGGGTAAATCTACACTGCAATACCAGAAGATATGCTGTATGAACAGAGGTCCTATGCAGCATGATTTCTGAGTTACAGCCTCATGCAAATTGCAGGAAATCCTTGAAGTGTCCACTCAGAACTTCACTACAGTCAATCTGCAACTTGAATCACTCTTTATGTCTGTCATACAGCGAACTAAAACCAGTTTGTTCCATTTGAAGCATCAAACTGGTGAAATGTTTGAGTACACTTATACTGAAAAGGTAAACTGCATCTTATGTTCAGCCACACTTACGGCAATGAACACAAAGCAATTTGTATGTACTGAGAACATTTCCACATTGTCACATTCCAGAACAAAAAATTGCCCTGCCACTGACAGATGGCAAAGGGAAAACGGTACATTTAATATGCAGACACATGATCTTGAACAATTATGAACAGTGTTAACAGCTTGACAAGAAGAAGAAGTATTTGATGCAATTTCTACAACTACAGAAATAAACATAAGAAGAAGAGTCAAACATGAACAGAACACAAGGTGGTAATGTATTCGTTCATTAAAGTTAACCAAGTGCACAATATAAAGTACATACAAATAGTGACACAAATCCAACATGTTTTGGTACAAATATACCATCTTCAAGAAGCACACATGCCAAAATTAAAATCAGCTACAAATGGTATAGCAACCTGTAATACAACGTGTAGCTGGTTTTAACCATGGCACAAGTACTCTCTGCAAATGGTACATTTTTACCAAAGCATGTCAGTGAAGTGCCACTAATATTTGTATGTATTTGACTCTGTGCATTTGTTTGGTTTTAATAAACAAATATGCTGATCCGAAAGGCATGGAATGGACAACTTTAAAACAGTGCAGCAAAGTCCAGCCCACATAGCTTCTGCATCCCTATGTAGCATCTAAAAGCCAAGAACTTCAGACAACTAATTACATTCCACAAATAACACATGGTGACCAGTTTCTTAGACAATGCATTGGCAATCCTGCATTTCTACCCTTAATTTCATTCCTGATAAGACAAGATTTTTTGAGAGATGGAATAATCAATTTTCATAATCAACATTTATGGGAAGACAAAAAAACGATGAATTTTTCATTCAATACACCAGGAACCGTTTTCACTAAATGTTTGGGATATTCTCCTGCAACCTTACTTTCTTCCAGAACAACTCACTGGGACTTTATCATATTTCCCACAGAACATCCTTCCAGAGCTACTGCAAGGATGAGGAACTTACAAACCAGGATTAATTTACGGTTTATATGCAAAGGTGCTCAAATCCATTTTTTCTTGCAGGTTGTGCATTTTTTAATGTGTTTCCACAATGACAGCCAGGATGGGGCAGAACAATAGCACTGCCTGCTCATCCCAGATTTAAAACCATCAAGACTTTGTATTTCTGTGAACATCTAATAACAAACGTTGTTGCTATAGACATCAACAGTGTCTAGGACTTTCAACGTGTGAGTAATACACTTGACATAACCTGTAAAACATTCGGTATTTTACAGTAAGTAAGACAATCATTGTTCAAATGTGAACATCCTGCATTCAAACCGGACACTTTTCAGCATTTCCTTTAATCTACAGGATGCTTCAAGTTGGAAGCCATGCCACAGAACATCCATGTTCACAGAAATCTTGTTTTCTTGTGCTGTAATTTAGATTCATCCCCTTAAGTTTTGCCATGCATTTTTGTTCACCCTGCATACATGGACTCCTTCCACATATATTGCATATATGTGGGAACTACAAGCTCCAAAACACTTACAAGGCATTTACAGAAAGACAGCAATGAAATCTGAAACAAATTACCATTCAATCAAAATTTTTATTATAGATTTGTCATTAAATAATGCATTTATGTGTACTTGAATGCAAGATGAGGTTTTCTCCTCAAATTTGGCACTTACAAGTTGTCTTCAATTCGCGTATGAAGCACTGAACCAGACCACATGGAGTCAAACTAAGGGCTGCGCCGCCAAATCGTCATGTGAGATCTGCACTCTTGTGATATGTCACACAGCATAGACTGGTAATTCCTTACCTACATTTTGGTACAACCCATCAGTACCATCTACAAGGCCAAGATATTCCAAAGAGCGAAGACAGCAAGTCTGAAATTATCTGACATTATTTTTTGTTACTTTGTTCATTGCCTAATTTTTTAAAGAAGCATGTTTCAAAAATGGGCTCTGTTTCTGTTTTCAGGGAAAGAAACGCCTAACCTGATGAACCCCTTATATTGAGGTATTCTTAACCACTAGGCACCAAAGAAACTATAACTTGTTAAGATATGTACCAGAGAACAGATCTAGTCCAAGGGTACCAACAGGAAAATTGCTATTGAAAATTATAAATTAACTATGTGGCTAAAAATAAAACCTGGACCAAACCACAAATCAACCAGATGGGCAATATACGTGTAATGTAACAATGAGGCATGTTCATGCAACCATTATTGCAGTGGAAAAGCAATGAGTATTACACAATCCAAATGTGTATAATTGTAGCCTGAGGGATCCAGCATGCAATGTGCATGACCCATATTATATTGTCATCTGTGGCCTGCCCTGCTCTACAATATTTTTCTACATTAGCTCACAAACAGCATGATTTTGGGGCAGGGGGGGAAGTCACTGAAAACAAACTGTGTTTTGATTTTCTCTACTACTTTTGTCTGAAACTTTTCTATTCTAAGAAGAAATGAGCGAGATATGATCAATAATGTATATTGGTCTTCATTTAAAGTACCAGTTATTCTTGCCCAATTTTAATGAAACTTGAATGTTCTCGACAGATTTTCGAAAGATGCTCAAATGTCAAATTTCATGAACATCCGTCCAATGGGAGCCAAGCTGTTCCATGTGTACTGACGGTTGAGCAAACATGACAAAGCTAAAACTCGCTTGTGCAATTCTGTCAATGCATCTAAAAAGAATAAAACAACAATGAACTCAGACTGATCAGACCATAGACGGGACAAAAAATCCAGAACATGCGAATTTAAATTCTTAACGCTAACACCATCTGTGTAGAAAACTGTGAAACTTCACGGATGCATAAACCAAGCAATATTAGTCCATGTGGATCATAACAGCACAGCATTACATCTCACCAGAAGTGACTGTGTAGGGTTTTAAGAAGTGCTGTATATCCAACAAAGTAACTAAGACTTATGATGGTATGTTGTGGAATGGCACTGAAGATGGGAATGTTAGGAGTGAGTGTGAAGAACATGAAGGCACTGACTGTGCTGATGGAGAAAGCGACATTGGTTAGTAATGGTGGATAGAATCTGACATGCACTGTGTATCAAGTGTATGAAATTAATAGTAAAATATTTTTTCAAAGCAGATGTTTTATTTTTGGAGGGCCGTCTTAGATTTGGATAATTACATTTTTCCCTGGCAAACGTGATTTTGGAAGATCCTCTGAGATTAGAATCGTCTTTCATTCAGGTAAATATAGTACAGCAGTACAGTGGTTCTAGATTTTAAACTTTATGGAATTTCATATTAGACAAAGGATTAAAACAACATAAGTACCGCATTACTCACACAGATATATAAATCCACCCCATAAAATATTTTAACAATTAACATATATATATATATATATATATATATACACACACATACATATAAATGCTTCTACAATTCACAGTTACATAATGGCAATTCAAGATCTGAAGGTAATTAAAAATTATGGCACTTTATCAAATGAGATATACATCTCAGTTGTTTATGACTGAATATACAAACTTCAACCAAATACAGCCAAAAATTAGCATTTTGCACCTCTATTATTAGAAGATCTGGGATTTTCTTATAGCTTCATATTTTCTCTCATATGATAAAAAGTGGTTCTGTGAACACATAATGATATAAAGTTTACATGAACACATCTACATAATGGAATAAAGAAATGTCTTTTATCTTACCTCTCAGTACTGGAAAGCACTATGGCAGTAAACTTTGTGAGTCTTAAGATTCTCAAAGAAGTACTGCTGATTATTCAAATATTCCTAGATGTTATGCCACATCTTGGACTGCCTGACACTCATGGTGAAGGCACTACAGCAATAAAGCTGTTTGAAACATCAGCAGCTACTTATAACACCCCAGAAAAACTTCAACATTCACTGTAATTTTTGTTTTTGCAGGAATAGCAATTTTTAAGCTTTGCTGCTCAGCAGTACATCATGATGGATACAGAATGCAGTTGCACACAAAACAACTGAACACACACATACCATTTAATATGCTGGTGACATACAAAACCCACCTACAATAAAACTCATTATGAATTATAACACAACTACAATGTACAACCATTGACAGTGCTTAAATAAGTCACAGTTAGTCATACAAGACTGTAATACAATCGAGAAACTAAACAGTTGTGGACCAAGATTAATTTTCAAAGCATTTTAGGATGAACTCAAACCATATTCTCAGTATGAGTGCCATGTGACTAGAAGTCCAACTGCATTAAGTGGGAAAATTAATAAACACCTTAATATTCTTATTTTTGTGTAACATTAAGAAGGCATTGGCACATTACAAGAGAGTAAGAGATGGTTCACGCTAACATTTTACGCAAAATGGAGAGGGCACAGAGTTTCTAGCATCTGAGCCCTCGGGTAGCTACCCGACAGGGTAGAAGCACTAGGTGTTGATCCGAGGACTGGCACAAATCTGCCCTCGGTCCTTTGAGCCGCCGAACTCCAGATAATAGGGTCTTGTGGAGGAGAAGTAAACCAAACAGGATACAACAGAAAATAAAATAACAAAGCTAATTGTATTAACAAGTTCAACATAGAACTATAGAGAGAAATGACAAAAACCAATGAGGATAATTGAATGGAAACTTACACTTTCAAACACGCACGCAGCCGATAGTAAATTACGTAATACAAACATATACCCAAACATATACCCATCGGCTTAGCATAAGTTTACAGTATGTACAGTACAAGGAAGCACAGCTGACGTAAGAATAAGTACAACAAGCAATACAAACGTCGGCCCATGAAAACTTACAACACAAATGCTTAAACCCACAGCCGATCAGAAAACACATATTGCAGTTAACATAATATTCGACCAAACACGACATTTATCATGCGTAAAATACAAGCAAGACAAAAAGCAATACTGTAACTAAATACATCACTTTGACTCGTGTAACCAAAACGAAGTAATTCTACCTACGGGGAGGTAAATTTGTACCAGCCCCTCCCAAGGCAAACACTACGCAGATGTCGGGGATCATCACAAAACATAACCGAAACTTCAATTTGGAAATACAAAGACCGAAACAAAACTTTACCCCAAAACATATCCCGGACGTCTGCGTAGCCTTCTCGGAGAAAATAACTGGAGATGGAGCCTCCTGCTCCTGGCCCGGCCAGCGAGAGAACCCGGTAGTTGATGAGATGAAACCAGGAAAACGAGTCTCAGACACAAAAATCAAAACCCAAAAGGAAACCTCGGGGCAACGCCCTCGCCTTTCACTTTCCCCAGAGTAGCCAATCGACAGACGGTAGCCTCACACAGGGAACAGTAAAAGGGAAAACAAACCGGTCATGCCTGCAAGGGGGCAAGGCTAGAGCCAGTCCGCAAGTGGACGGCTCACATCAGTTAACTTATTTTCTGTGTTATTTCTACACTTGTCTCCTCGGAAAATATCGCACTGGTACAGAGGGTACCCATTATGTAGACAACTGGGACAAGAAAAATGCCATTTAGGGTGAAGCCCTTTAAACAAGGAACTTCTGCCCATAAGATATGGTGTAAATATCACCTAATGAGGGCTGAGTTGGTTTGTATAGTACCTTTTAAAAATAAAGACTTAATGAAATGTGTCCGTCAAAAATGCATCACTGCTCAGGACTGCCAGACCATCATTAAAACCTAGTTTCCTGCACTGCTGAATAAAATATTTTTAAATTACCAAAAACTATTTTGGTTTCAGTGCCCCCCCCCCCACTCACATTTTCTGGCCACTGGTGGATGCCAGACATCATTCTTTCTAAATATCATTAAGTGAGACAATGACATATGACTGATAGATAAACTTCAAATACAGTGAGTTACCAATTTCAAAATTACAAATAATGTATTATTCATTAATCTTTGTATTATCAGGGTGGATATTTAAATTTTAACACATGGTTTATGAAAAAATTATTATGTGAACAAAAAAAGATAAAATTATGAAATAAACTGCATTTTGTGGAAAATAAAACAGATTATCCATTTTTTTTTTAAAAAAATGCAGACTTTCCCTGCCGCCTATATAAATAAAATGAATTTCGAGGGGTTTTTCCTACATATGTTTGTGTATGCGAATGAAGGTCTTGGAAAAGTTAAATATTTACTGTTTACAGATGATCTTCTTATAGTAGTGCGCATTTATGTGATCACAGACATGCTAACAGAAATAAACACCTGTACATAACTGTGCAAAGAGCACTTGAAATAAACCTACTGCATTCCAGGGGAAAGGAAGAAAGTGAAGATCTTGAAAATTTCAAAAAGCATCATATAGAATTAAATGACATTCTGAAATCAGCTGACAGACCATCTGTAAAAGATGTTACGGTATCGGAAATAAGCATCCCTTTGGCTAAGACTGAAAGTTTGAATGAATTAGCACCAGATAAAGCAAAAAGTGGGAAACAGTGGTCAGATGTTGTTGCTGGAAGAAGAAAATCATCACATACAAGACAAATCATATCACAGCCAATACCAGTTATTATGAATTGCTATGAACTAAAACATAATGATTATGAATGTGGATTAGATACTACTCGTTTGATGGGAGTTCAACAAATGGAAGGAAAATGTAAATTCAAAAAGGAAAAAACAGACAAGGGACATAAAATTACAATTACAGAGGACAGCCACACAAGAGGCCTATGATTCTAAAGTGCAAAATAACCTGAAAAGTGGGTATGAAGTTCAAGGTCTAGTGAAACCAGGTTCATATTTGGCAACAGTCTTGAATATTGCTAAAACAGATATTGAAGAACTGACAAAAAATGATGTTGTGACAGTGTGGGGAGGCACAAAGGATGTGGGAAAATATGAAACAGAAAGGACTTCATCAAATAAAGAACTCTGTTGAGAATCAAAATCAGACTAATTATTATTGTTAAGGGCATAACCTATATATATGATCTACTGATAAATTCATATGTAAATAATGAGATAAAAGTAAATAACAAAAAAATAAAAAAAAACCCTTAAAGGTTTTTGACAATGCGTCCCTCCTACAGGTGAATATGGAGACAGAACACTTTACAAGACATGGTTTACATCTAAATTCAAAGGGGAAAGAAGAGTCAGCCAAGAAAACTGTGAACACCATAATCATTATTTTCAAGGGAAAAAAGGTTGACCCAATCACTATGAAATGGAAGGAAGAGCATGTGATGGTCAGGGCAAAGAACGTTCCACTGGCAAATAAAAATCAGAGTTATGAAAAGAAAATATTGATACAAGAAAGGAGAAAAGCATGGATGATAGTCAAGAAGACACGGAATTGCAAAGAAATAGTGTACAGGGACAGAGTGATGATGAGCCATCCTTTGTACCTTCTAAACAAACTCGCAGGTTACCTGCAACTAAAAGTGATGATTTTTATGGATAGGTTCAAACCAGAAATAATTAATGTGAATGATAAAGTAGGCAATAGAAGGGATTTTACTTCTTATGTTTTAACAATCTTGCATCATAATGTTCATAGTTTCAGTAATGAACTGTGCAAATTAACTACTTTATTGAACTCAGATTTAATACATTTAGACATTTTATGCTTTACAGAACAACTGTTAATGGAAAATCGAACAAGAGTTTTAAATACTGATCATTTTAAACTAGTGAGTAATTTTAGTAGATTTAGCAGTAATCATGGTAGATCACGTACTTTTGTAGGGAAAAATTGGCGAACTAAAGAAGTAAGCTATTTTAAAAGGATAGGAAGTGAAAAGGTGTTTGAAATGTCTATAGTACAATTACTGGATTTTAAATTTACTCTCGCCTGTATGTATAGATCACAAGATGGAGATTTTTATGAGTTTTTGGAAAAGCCAGAATCTGTAATTGTAAAGTGCAGTCCAATGCCAAAAATCTAATTTTATGCAGTGACTGGAACATAAAATAGACAGTGCAAAACTCCAGAACTACAAAACGTTTGATGTACAATTTAAAAATATTGTGAAATCACCAACCAGGTTTACAAATAACACAAGTTCTTTAACTGATGTTATGATAGCAATTTTAATTCTGAAAAAACAAAAGAAATGTTAGATCAGAGTTATTCAGATCATTTAGCACAAATATTACACATAAAAGTAGATAAACCAAGAACAGTACCAGTAATTGTGAAAAAGAAAACAATTCACAGAAAAGATTACAGAAGAATTTAAGTACTTGATACATAATGAAGCATGGGAATACATCTTTTTACATGCTGATGCAAACACTTCTTTCATTGCACTAATGAGTATGTTTATATATTGTTTTAAAAGATCATTTCCCCTAAAAAACAGTTTATGTGAAGGATCAATGTGAAAATAAATGGATCACTCAAGGATTAAAAGTTTCTAGTAAAAGAATGTGATTTCTAAATGGTTTAAAAAGAACCACAAATCTTTCAAGGGAGTCACTGGATTATATTAAGAGATATCAAGTAATTTGTAACAGAGTTATTAAAGAAGCTAAGAAGAGAGAAAATGATAGATAGTCTTGAAGGTTAAAAATAAAACAAGAGCAATGTGGGAAATTCTTATTTGCAGAAGACATAAACACACTGGTTTTTGACAAAAATGAGGATGCTTTCCAACAAAAAATTTTATATATTAGAAAGAATTAGAGATATGGTTTCAAAAAAATGATCCCATTATTAATATTGAAAAAAGAGTAGCCATAGTCTTTCATTCTGATGAATTTATAGACTTCCCAGCAAACCACCAGTGGTTTTTAATGACAATGAAGTAGCTTTCAAACCAGAAGTAAGGTTTTTAGACATTTACATTACAGAAAACTTAAAATGGAATGTCCATGTTTGTTCACTATGTTCAAGTTTGAGTAAAGTAACTTATAATATTAAGTCATTAAAGGCAGTTTTGAGCACATATATGTTAAGAAGCATTTATTTTGCACATTTTCAATTGCATTTGAGATATGGAAGTATATTTTGGGAAGGGGATAGTAAAAGTAAAACAGCATTTAAAATACAAAAAAGGGTCATTTACATAATCAGTAGTGCCAATAAGTGCAAGTCCTGTAGGCAAATTTTTAAGGATTGCAGAATCCTTACAGTGACTTCTTTATATATTTTAGAAGTTATATTACAAAAAAAGGTATAAGGGAAGTCTGAAACAAAACACATCTATTCAAGATCACAACACATGAAGTAAACTGAACTTTCATGTGGAATTCTGCAATAGTTTTATTTCAGAAAAGTGAGGTTAATACTGGGATCAAACTATATAACAAAGTGCCAGAAAGTAATAAAAATTTGCATAACATTAAATTCCTTAAATGGAATTACAATCCTTCATATTTAGCCATCCTTTCATTCAGTTTATGAGTTTCTATAGTCTTGAGTAAAATTGGTTTGTAAGGTATTTTTGTCAGCTTCATCAGATTAAAATTATGATATCACACCATGGTATTGCGTTGTAGTCATTGTTGTATTGCGCCATACAGATCACTACTTCGTGACTGTTACATTTCAAGACTTTGTATATACTTTGTAATATATTATACAGAGTTGGACAAGTCCAAAGTTACATAAGTAACAATACAGACATATAATAAATTAAATGAAATGTAACTGGAGGCAACTTTTAAGTAACCTTTCTCAGACTTTGCAACCCCCCCTCAATATGTGGAGCAAGACCTTGGGTCCTTAGATAATTGGGACCCCTGTACTTCAGGAAATGTTCCAGCTGCATCTTCAAACTGAAATCCATGTGTATAAAAAAAATTAAATATTTTCATCTTCACTTTGTAGGCTCCAAAATAGTCACACATGGCACAGTATCCACTCCAAGTGTCAATTACTAAGTCAGCTGCCAGGAAAAATTAAAGGATGTGTTGGATAGCTTCATGGATTAAAACAATACACTTGAAGTTTCCTTACAGGTACAAAACAAACGTGAAAAGTGTAGTCAATCAAGGACTTTATTTGCACACCTTATAGTTACCTTTTTTGTTTGTTACGTTATTTACTGATGCTCTCTCATTTGCAGCAAATGTAGAGAATTAATGGCAGAATGACTGAATGATTAAAACATGAATGGAAGCATTCAAGGAATAAACAGCCAAGTTTAAGGTAACAGCCCAATACAGGCTTGGAGAAAGTGAGGAAAACCACCAAACCCTTTTGGGACTGAAGTTCTCATCATGATGACTACAGAGATTATCACAGGTACTCCCCGACTTATGCAGAAGTTACATTCCAAAAGGTCCGGTGAAAGTCAAACTTTGCACAAATCAGAACTGAGTGTACATAAGGTCAACTATACAAGTACAGCACAATTCCTTTCAACTGACTACTGATAATCCAGCACCCATGAGAATTCAGCATGTAGGAAAACAGTCCCCCTAAGACCTCAAGTTTCACCAACAGTAGTTTTCAGTATGCCTACAGTTTATGTGACTTTATCTTGGGTTACCTGGACTTTACTGAGTCCATCAAGCTATTATCATGGCTTCAAAACAACCAGAGATGATTAAACAAGGTACTGCTGGCAAGAGGTAACATGGGAAACTTTAACAGTTCCTCAGATACTTAAACTAATTAGGAGCCTTGAAAGTGGCTAAAGCCGAATAGAGGTCATGGATATGTACAACACTGAATTGTTAACTGCTTATGATATGAAGAAAAAGAAGGACCAATTCCAATCATTTGCAGCATCAAGTGAAAGTGTAGAGTGCCTTTTCAAGCAACAGACATTAAAGCAGCCTAAATCAGCAATAATGGACAAAGTGTTGCACAAGTGGTTTACAGTAATGAGTTCCCAAAGAAAACCTGTGACTGGGTCTATTAGAATTGACAAAGCTAGGTCTTCTGATGAAATGATAAAAACTGACAAGTGCACTTTCTATGAGGGCTGGCTGCAAAATTTTAAAGAACCAGCAGCTAAAGGAAATATCAAAATGGAATGCTTCTGTGATTAATTGTGCAGCCCAAGTATAGTAGCATTAACAAAAAATTACATGTAAGAACTTAAGTCAGTATAGGTATTGTCTGATAATCTGGAATATTCAATAATCTGTCTGTTTCTGTGGGTGCAGGATTAAAAGCATTCTTCTGCACATACACAGCAGTCCAGTTCAAATGCAGACTCCAACACAATGTAACATGAACGGCCACAGCATGACCACCCCACTGCCAACGTTATCACCCAGCACTGAACTTCTACCACCTTCACCTAATGGCACTTTCATTTCTGCAATGAATAATTTGGTGTGTATTTAATATATATATATATATTTTTTTTTTTAAAACTTTCCTTAAAATTGTGTAAGTCTGAAATTGCATAACTCAAACATGCATTATGTTAGAGAATGTCCAAATGGCCTTTCAGGATGTAACAGCTTGTATACTGGTAACCATCTACTGGACTACACAGTATCTTCACATGACACCTATGAGGAAAACTGGTGTCTGGGATGGTAACAGAACCCAGCATTTCCTGAGCGCAAAGCGGAAGTGTCAACCACTCAACTACAACACTCAGTGCCTGAGTGCTACAGTACATCATGCATCTGTGATCCAACTAATCTTCAAAGATTTGTGCCATGATCATAGCAAGACACCCATACACAGTGTTTAAAGATTCTCTAGTGTATAAAACATAACATAATTATCAGACACCCAAATTATACTTAAGCAGTGTCACAAAGCACATAACCAAGAGTAATACAATATTCTAAACCAAACACATTTTACCTACTGACTTTATTAACTGCAAAACAAATTATTCATGGTGAAATATGCAAGAAGCAACAAAATTTCAGTGATAATTTTATTTTCAAGTGTTTTTATTGAAACTGAACCATGCAGAGGCTGCATATTTCAAAGAGTGTGCTTGTTAGTAGTTAAACAAGTACACTACAGAGGGTGACAGTCAACGGGTTGCTGCTACAGACCGAATAACAAAGGAGGAATGTGCCCAAAGCTTAGGCAGTCCAGCGCAAGGTGCAGACAAGGAGAGAAGAACTGTGAGAAGCATGGCAGTGGTCAGAAAGGTGACAGGAAAACAAAGGAACCATGTGGGCTGATGACGCTTTGAAGAACGTGTGTTACACGGTGCCAGGAGTGCTTCCAAATGGCAAACTGTAACAGTGACAGTAGGGAGTGGTGGTGCTCAATGAAGTGCTGTGAAATGCGTGTGTTAGACTTTGCCAGGAGAGCATCCAAACAGCAAACTGTAACAGTGATGGTAAAGAGTGGTAGAGCTGGATGAAGCAAGAGGGAGGCTGCATTGTGAAATGGGTGTGCAGGAGACAGTGCTGGAAGTGCTTCAAAACTGAAAACCTGTAATAGCTGCAACACAGGCAGTATGTCGAGAGAGAACAACAGGGGGGAGAAATCAGATGGCAGAACCCTAAATTTGGTACTTGTGACTGATGCCCCATGCATATGCCACTCCCTGTGATAGTCGTGCAAAGGAAGGGTCCTGAACCAAGGGAGAATATGTCCTGTGGTTCAAATAAATGGTAACATGTAGAAAACTTCCCAACATCTGACATGTATACATTTTGTTGCATGTAAAGTTGGTTTCATAATTTAATATTTAGTCTTGTACAGCCTTCTGAAAAAAAAATGCCAATTATATGAACCACAGGACGCACTCTCTCTTGGTTCAGGACCCCTCCTTTGCAGGACTATCACAGGCAGTGGGACATGCATGGGGCATCAGTCAGAAGTACCAAATTTAGAGTTGTACCATACAACTTCTCCCTCTCGCTCTCTCTCAACATACTGCCTGTGTTGCAACTGTTAGAGGTTTTCTGTTTCGAAGCACTTCTGGTACTGTCTCTCACACACGTACTTCACATCGCCACCACCCTCTCGCTTCATCCAGCACCACCACCCTCTACTGTCACTGCTACAGTGTGCCGTTTCGAAGTACTTGTGACACTGTCCAACATACACACTCTTCACAGCATCAGCAGCTCATGTGGTTCCTTTGCTTTCCTCTTGCCTCTCTGACCGTCGCCATGCTTGTCACTGTCCTTCTGACCTGTACGGCATCTTGTGCCAGACTGCCCAAGTTTTGGGCACATTCCTCCTTTGTTCTCTGGTCTGCAGCAGCCAACCATTGACTATTATAACATAAGTGTACATCAGAACAATCTAATTATTTATTTATAGTGTAGTTATAGTATGGCTACATGTTTCGACTAAAGACTAGTCATCTTCAGGCCTCTACAATTCTGTGCCAGATTCTACTGCCCACTTTGGGATCCCAAAGTGTTTACATCTATTATTTAATGCTATCTTGAAGATTATACAAATAAACAGGGTATGTATAATTAGGTTGCATTAAAATACTAGAATTATAATTTTTTTTTTTCGGTGCGTATGTGTAGATACTCTATAGAAGGGGAAAAAAATGATATGTCTACGGTTGCTGCTGGGTGCTTTTTTCCTCTTTATCTTATTACGGGCGGTTTGTGTATTGTTTGGCGGTATCGCTACCTGGTATAGTTGGGTGAAGTTTCTTGGAGGTTTTTCGCCGTTGTGGTGTGTGTTGCCGTTACTTGTGCCCTGTCCTTCATCACTTGTGGTAGTTCTTTTTTACACTGTGGATTTTTTGTTTGATCTCGTCTGGGTTTTGGATGTAGTTTTGTCACTGTCTTTCCTTCACCGTGTTTTCGACTACTTCTATAGAGTATCTACACATACGCACCGAAAAAAAAATTATAATTCTAGTATTTTAATGCAACCTACTTATACATACTCTGTTTATTTGTATAATCTTCAAGATAGCATTAAATAATAGATGTAAACACTCTGGAATCCCAAAGTGGACAGTAGAATCTGGCACAGAATTGTAGAGGCCTGAAGATGACTAGTCTTTAGTCGAAACATGTAGCCATACTATAACTACACTATAAATAAATAATTAGATTGTGCTGATGTACACTTATGTTATAATATT
>Ga0123355_10008555_pt1 | contig 15461 bp, 16 predicted proteins | sample TergutEmb28metaG_3_FD_89872 | JGI IMG/M metagenome (GOLD analysis project Ga0123355, IMG submission 89872) | Embiratermes neotenicus P1 segment gut microbial communities from Petit-Saut dam, French Guiana - Emb289 P1 | ecosystem: Host-associated > Arthropoda: Insects > Digestive system > Gut ... | reverse complement strand
GAGGTATTTCATAAAAAATTTTCTCACAGAGGCACAGAGTCCACAGAGGAATTGAAGTCGTTTTGTTGTCTCTGTATGGTATAGTGTTTCAAGAATTGGGGTATCGTTGTGTAATTTATCAAACTTAGATTCACGTGAAAAGTTCCGTTGTCTTATTTTTTATCAATAGGTTACCTTTCGTGATTGTCGTGGTTCCAAAACAGTTTTGCATCCATTCGTGTGTTTGTTGCAGGTACGACTATACAAATTATTTGACAAGAAAAAATACAACTGCTAAAATGGCGTTATAATTGAATCATAAAAATGTGGTGAGTATTGTTTGTTTTATAGTCCATTTTAAAGTGAACTATAATTAACAGGCATTACTAGAATAGGGAATTGGGTTAGAATCCCAAACAGTCCTGCTGCCGTGAATGACTAGTGTCTCGTGTTTGTTTTTGCAAACAGCCATTGGGTTATATGAACCTGAGAAGGCAGAGACATGCGTATTAAAGTCTAAGTCGGAAGACCTGCCACATTTTAACGGCTAGACCAAATAAGTAGCCGTTGTTGTAGCGACCTCACAGAGAATGGGGCGGTATAATTATTGTAGGTGAATGGCTTTGCCATGCTTTTATGCTTGCAGTTTATTACCCGCTTTGTGACGATAATTGTCGCCGTAAAGCGGGTTTTTGTATGGAGGTACATATGCGAATATTTATAACCGGTGGTTGCAAAAACGGCAAATCTACCTATGCGCAACGGCTAGCAAAAAAACAAGGGCAGCAGCTATACTATATCGCCACAATGTTAGCCGTAGACACCGAAGATGATGAGCGTATTAGGCGTCACCAGAACGAGCGTGATGGCTGGGGGTTTACCACGGTAGAGCAGCCAAAAAATATAGAAGAAATTCTGCAAAAATGTGACACAGGTGGTTCGTTTTTATTGGACAGCCTAACGGCTCTTTTGGCAAATGAAATGTTTACACCATCTGGTGTTGATATTACGGCTCGCGAACGAATCGCTGATGGGTTAAAGCAAGTTTTGCAGCAAGTAAATGACATCGTAATCGTGTCCGACTACATTTATAGCGACGCGTTTATATATGACCCTTTAACAGAGGAGTATCGCAAAGCTCTGGCATATTTGGATCGTTTGGCGGCTGGCATGTGTGATCAGGTTCTGGAAGTTTCATATACAAATATTATGCAGCATAAAGGGGAATTACATGCGCTATCTTAAGGGTTTTTACATGGCATTTGGTATGTTTACTGGAATACCCCTGCCCTTCCATATTTGGGACGAAAAGCTGACGGCCATAATGGTTTCGTCATTCCCGCTTATAGGGTTGGTAATTGGCGCAATCTGGTGGGGGACAAGCTTGCTTTTGCTTTGGCCTAGCCTTCCAATTGTAATGGTAGCCGCAATTTTAACTGTTATACCGTTTTTTGTGGCAGGTTTTATCCACCTGGATGGATATATGGATACCAGCGACGCCCATTTGTCTTGGCGGCCATTGGAGGAAAAGCTTAAAATTTTAAAAACACCAACGGTTGGTGCGTTTTCCGTTGTTATGCTGGCTATTTTGTTCTTGCTAAAATTTGCGGCAATGTACACGATTGCAGATAACGGTCGCTTTTTGGCACTTCTCATAGCTGTATGCGTTATGTCAAGGTGTTGTTCCGCGCTATCTGTTTTTTTCATGCGGCATTCATCCGTAAGCCATTACACAGCCTTTCTTGGACAAAATGTGGGCTTGGCAAACAAGATGTTTGTAATTTTTGTGGCTGTTTTGGCAATTGGGCTTTCCTATATATATGCCGGATTTTATGGGCCAATTGTTTGTGCAGCCATTATACTTGGCTACGCCGTTGCAATACGCAGAACGTCAAAAAGCCTTGACGGAATTTCCGGCGATTTATTAGGTTACGCTATGGTTATTGGCGAATTGTGCGGGTTAATTGCGTTGGCGTTATTGCAGAGTGTGGTATAGCGGCATGAAAGGGAGCGACAATATGGTACTAATTTTTGGCGGAGTGTATCAGGGCAAGCTGGAATATGCCCTTAAGCATTTTAGCTTGCAAAAAGAAGATGTGTATTTTTGCACAGATGCGGATACTGTAATTCCAGGCGGTAAAAAAATTATTTATGAACTGGAAAAGTGGATTTTGGCCTTGGTTAAAGCTGAGGAGTCCCCGGATCAAGTCCGGGATAATGTGGGTGGTGTGGATATCAGTGCGCGAACAAAACGCCTGCTGGCAGATAACCCGGACGCTATTTTTATCTGCAACGATATCTCTTGTGGAATAGTGCCCATAGACCCGGTCATGCGAAAATGGCGAGAGGAAACCGGGCGGGTAATGGGTTATATCGCACAATGTGCACCCCAAGTAGTAAGGTTGCTTTGCGGCATACCAACCAAATTGGTGTAAAAAAATGATGATCCATCTTATACGCCACGGTAAAACAGAGGCAAACGAGAAAAGACTGTATTGCGGCGTGACGGATATTCCCCTTTCCCCCGCCGGGATTACCGAACTTTTGGAATTGAAAGAGCTAAATATTTTCCCGGAACATGCGGACGCTTTTTTTACCAGTAATTTGTCACGTACGGTACAAACGTTAGAATTGCTGTACGACTCTGCTTTGTATACGGCAATCTGCCAGCTTGCGGAGTTTAACTTTGGCAATTTTGAAATGAAGAGCTACGACCAATTAAAACACCGGGATGATTACCAAGCATGGATTATGGACGAAACCGGTCTTGCCCACTGCCCAAATGGCGAAAACAAACAACAATTTACCGAACGTGTTGTGCGGGGGTACCACCTGCTTGCCAGAGTTGCCAAAAGGGAAAACAATATTGTAGCCGTAACCCACGGCGGCGTTATCACCTGCATAATGGGGCACTTATTCCCGGGAATACGCAATTTTTACGAATGGCAACCCGCCCCTGGCCGTGGCTATTCACTGAATGTTGCTACCAACACTTGGAGGGAGGTGTGAAAATTGACTAAAACAAAAAAACTTGTGCTGTGCGCATTACTAATAGCACTATCGTTTATTGGGGCGCACGTAAGACTTGCGGGGTCTATCGCCTTTGACTCGTTGCCGGCGTTTTTGGCGGCATTAATGCTTGGGCCTACTTACGGTGCGGCAATCGGTTTTTTGGGGCATATGCTAAGCGCGGTAACATCCGGATTTTATCTGTCCGTGCCCCTTCACATAGTAATTGCATTAACAATGGCCCTTACTATGCTGGGTTTTGGCTACACCTACAGATTGCTTTATAAAAAAATTGCAGAGGCACAGTGTCTAACTATTACCGGCATTGTTGGGGTTGTCCTGAACGCTCCTGTGTCGCTTATGTTTTCCATAGCGGCACTTTGGGTTATAGCTGGTAGGGAGGCCGCCCTTGGTTTACTTGCGTTGCTTCCTATATTATTGCTTGCGTCGGTACTAAATGTTGTGCTAAGCATTGTGCTATTTAAGGCTTTACAAAAAGTACCCGGTATCGGTAAATGATAAAACGACGCGATTTGACCATTATCCCTATGGGGCGGCAAAACATTGTAATTGCTTGCGATAGTTGCGGCGGCGTTGGCATCAAAGACGGCGATATTTTAAAACTACCGCCCAAGTATGCGGCAAAGTTTGCAGCACGGGTCGCGCTTACGGAAGTGATGTGTTCCGGCGCGTTGCCGGTTGCAATTGTAAATGGCGTGTCTAATGAAATGAACCCAACCGCCGCAGAAATGCTGCTTGCAATACAGGAAGAGCTGGAAAGTGCCGGGTTTTCCAATGTAGCGGTTACCGGCTCTACCGAGGAAAACTTCCCGACCTGTATGACGGCTGTAGCCGCAACAGTAATTGGTATAGGCGAAAATTTAAAATTTGAGCCCGCCAAGGATGGAGACTGCCTTGTTCTTTTAGGCACACCAAAAGTTGGCGCGGAAGTGGATATTGATAGTGACGGATTTTACAAAGAAATATCACAGCTTTTAGCCATGCCGGGCGTGAGGGAAATTGTTCCCGTAGGCTCGAAAGGGATTAAGTACGAAGCCGAAATCCTGGCGGCCCTTAGTGGCAAAAATATTACGCTTTATGAAACAGGTATAGATTACGAAAAATCTGCCGGGCCGGGTACGTGCATGTTGGTCTTGTGTAACAAAACCGCAGCGGAAGCTGTGCTGTCAATCGGCTGCGCAGTATCACTAGGGATGGTTTTATAGCCGCCCGCACAACTAATACCGAGTACAAAATCAAAAGGAGAAAACCAAAATGAAAATTTTAACCATCGCAATTTTACTAACACTTGCACTGGCTGTTACAGCCTGCACCAGAGAAAACGACAACGAAACCACCACCACGGACGGCACCGCCGAAACCGCTACCCCCGGCCCACTTACAGAGCCAGAACCCCCATGCAGTGCAACCCCTTACGCTTACGGCAACAACGACGACAACGACTGCATCTGCGACACGCCTACAGCCTGCGACGCCTGCGACCCACCGACCTGCTCTGCATGCGCCGCCACAACCCGCACCATAACCGACCGCGAGGGCTACTCTCTAACCATTCCAACAAATGTAAACACAGTCGTAACCTTGGGGCCATCTAATGCAGAAATTCTGGTTGCACTGGGTGTTGCCGACAGGATAATTGCCACAGACAGCTTTGCCGCAGATGTTGCCGGCCTTGGCGCAGGCGTTCCACGTTCCTTTGGCATAATTGACTTTGACGTGGAATACATCATGGATCTTATGCCGGATGTTCTAATAGTAACAGGCGTAGCCCGCATTGGCGGCGACAGCCCGCTTGGTCCAATAGCAAATGTTGGCATTTCCATTGTCCATATGCCAACCAGCCAAAGCATGCAGGGCATTTACGACGACATCCGTTTTCTTGCCGATGTTATGGGTGTAGCTGCTACTGCCGAAACCGTTGTAGCCCAAATGCAGGCGGAATTTGACGCCGTAGCCGCAATTGCCGCAACAATAACAACCCCGCGTACAGTTTATTTCGAAGTTTCCCCCGCGCCATGGATGTTTAGCCTAGGCACCGGAACTTTTTTGCACGAAATAATTGAGCTAACCGGCGCAACCAACATTTTTGGCGACCAAGAAGGCTGGATACCAGTTTCGGAAGAAGATTTGCTTGAGTTAAACCCCGATGTAATCCTAACATCCACCGACTTTATACCCGATCCAATTGGCGAAATTGCAGAACGCCCCGGGTTTGACACGTTAACCGCCGTACAAAACGGCGATATTTTCCAAATTGGTACAGCGGTAAGCAATCGTGCAAGCCCGAATGTTGTAATCGCGCTAAGGCAAATTGCGGAGGCCGTTTTCCCTGAATATTTTAGCCTTAACGGCAACACAAGATGAAAATAAAAATTATCGTCGCAATATGCGTTGCGGTGGTTTCAATATTAACCGGCATTGCCATTGGCAGCGTAAATATCCCCATCACAGACATATTGCATATTATCGGCCACAACATTTTTGGTATCGACCTGCCGGAACATATTACTGCCGGTCGTGTAGCAATTGTTTGGGACCAACGTCTGCCGCGCACCCTACTCGCGTTTATCGCGGGGGCTGCGTTATCTGTCAGCGGTGCTGTAATGCAGTCTGCACTGCGAAACCCCCTTGCGTCGTCTTACACGCTGGGGGTTTCGTCAGGTGCGTCGCTGGGTGCGTCGCTTGTAATTTTGATAGGTGTGACTCTGCCTTTTTTACCAATGCTCTCGCTTCCTATTTTGGGCTTCGCATTTGGGCTTGCAACAATTTTGGTGGTAATGGCTATCGCGCGCCAGCTTGATATCAGAATGGAAAACCACACGATAATTCTCACCGGCATGGTTTTCGCGCTGTTTATAAACGCGATTTCTACATTAATGTTTTCCATGTATCGCGAAGGCGCGCAACGCATGATATTTTGGCAAATGGGTAGCTTCCGCCTGCTTGGTTGGAACACGGTTTTTATCCTTGCCCCTATCGCGTTAGTTGGCATCTTTTTAATTTCTCGCTTTAAATGGGAGCTTGATGTTATGACCTTTGGCGAAGAACAGGCTCAAACCGTGGGCGTTAACATTCGCCGCATTAAACTGATACTGCTGATAGCTGCCGCCGCCCTTACAGGAAGCACCATCGCATTTGTTGGTGTAATCGGTTTTGTAGATTTAGTTGCCCCCCACGTTGTGCGCAAAATTTATGGCTCGGCTCATAGGCATGTGATAGCCATGTCTGCAGTGGTGGGTGGAACTTTTATGGTGCTGTCCGACCTTATTGCCAGAACTGCCACGGCCCATACCGAACTGCCCGTAGGTGCGGTTACCGCAATTATTGGTGCGCCGTTTTTTGCGTATGTATTTTTTAGTAAACGGAAGGGATAGTAACATGACAAAACCAATAATGATACAGGGTACAGCCTCTGGCGTGGGAAAGACTATGCTAACCCTGGCTCTGTGCAGAATATTTAAACAGGACGGCTATTTAGTTGCGCCATTTAAGGCGCAGAACATGACCGCCAACACCCGCACAACCCCAGACGGTCACGAGATTGCTGTTTCTCAGTGGTTGCAGGCAATGGCAGCAGGTGTCGAGCCAACGCCGGATATGAACCCAATCATATTAACACCGGGTAAGAATGGCACCCGAGTAGTGCTGGGCGGCAAAGAATACGACACAATTAACGCTTACAATTTTAAGGAAATTAAAGCCCGGCTGGTGCCGGAAATTTCGAAGGCCTATGCTCGTTTATGCGCAAGCTACGATATTATTGTAATAGAAGGCGCAGGCAGCCCCGTAGAGTTAAACTTAAACAAAAACGACATCGTTAATATGGGAATGGCCAAAACTGCAAATGCTCCTGTTTTGCTGGTGGCCGACATAGACCGGGGTGGGGTTTTTGCGTCCCTATACGGTACAATCATGCTGCTGGATGAAGGGGATAAGGAGCGTGTAAAAGCAACAATCGTGAACCGCTTCAGGGGCGAGCCGGATTATTTTGCCGACGGCGTAAAAATTTTGGAGGATATCACAGATAAGCCTGTGGCCGGGGTAATACCGTTTTTGCAAATTAATCTTCCCGAAGAGGACGGGTTATTTGCAGATACCTTTACCGATACTAATTATGAAGCCGAGTTTGATAAAATCGCAAACCATGTGCGCAAAGCCATAAACATGGATTTAATATACAAAATACTGGAGAGTGAAGTATGAAATTTGCAGCATCATACAGCGGTGGTAAGGAAAGCGCATTGGCAGTACATACAGCCATCCAACAAGGGCATAACCCGATTGCACTGATAACAACATACAATATAGATGCTGACCGTTCCCATTTTCATGGTTTATCGGAAGAAGTACTTACCAGGGTTTCAAACGCCCTTGGCATCCCCCTTTGGCTGGTTAAAACCACTGGCGCAGAGTATCAGCAAAATTTTGAAGCGGCCCTTCGAAAAGCTAAGGATCATGGTGCCGAAGCCTGCGTTTTTGGCGATATTGACATTGAAGGCCATATTAAATGGTGTAGCGACCGTTGCGAAACCGTTGGCCTAATCCCACTCTTTCCACTTCTTGGCCAGTCCCGCAAGGATGTTGTGTACAAGTTTATCGACAGCGGCTTTGTGGCAAATTTAACTGTTATAAACACGGACTATCTGTCCGAAGATTTTCTGGGGCAGCAACTGACAAGGGATCTAGCACAACGTATAGCCGCAACGGGTGCGGATATTTGCGGCGAAAGCGGCGAGTATCACACCTTTGTATCCGACGGCCCAATTTTTAAGCACCCAATTTGCTTTGCTCTTGGCGAAAAGGCAGAAAAAGACAACTATGCCATGATACCGGTTATCAAAACCAAGTACGAATCCTGTTGCCCAATTTGCGAAAACGGCAACGAGCTTTATTGCGATTTTTCTATTTTAGTAGACGAAATTGCGTGTACAATCGGCCTGCTGCGCTCGCATATTCGCGATACAAGCTTGCAAGACGAACTTCAATGTATCTGTAAAATTGTTTATAATTTAAGCACATGCTTCCGCGATAGCATGACTTTGACCATGGACGACTTCTATCAGCTAGAAAATTTTACATTGCAACATAAAAAATTTATGCCTAACCCGCCGTCGGTAGTGCTTCCAATGGGAAGCCAAGCTGCGTCGGTCTCCCACATACTGCGTGTGAAGTGTAAGGCAATGGTGCGCCTGTTGTGCAAGCATGGTTTTGATAACACCGCGCCCTTGTTGCAAGATTTCACCAATTTGCTATCCGGCTATTTTTACTACCTTGCGTTTCGGTTGAATAAGCTTGAAGGTGTGGAAGAAATCAAGTACTAGACCTGTTCCAAAACCTGCTTTTGGTGAATGCGCTAGCAAATTTTTTTCAGATGCAAGAAATCGCCGACGACGCATATTCAGGAGAATATATGATATGAGGCGATGATGCAGCATGTCGAAAATTTGTCGAGCAGACGCCGGAATGAGGTTTTGGAACAGGTCGACTATTCAAACTGAAATTTTAGGCGCGAAACCCAGCCCGCTTGTGAAGGAGTGAAACCCCTTTGGAAAACTCACACAAATATTTTAAAAACCACGAATGCAAGTACTTCCCCTGCCACCAAACACCCGGTGACTTCAACTGTCTTTTTTGTTACTGCCCCCTATACCACTTGGGCGACAAATGCGGTGGCAATTTCACATACACAAAAAACATAAAGGTATGTAGCGCATGTAATTTCCCACATATACCGGAAAATTACGATAAAATTATACTTAAGTTAAAAGAAGCCAATGCCGCGTTATAGTCACAGGAACGCAAAACCGTCCATTCTTGCTTGCAATTTGTGCACACTACTGCTCAACTGTTCCTTGTATTGCACACAAATTGCTGCGCAATAATTGGACAGTTTTACATTCCTGTGACTATAAAATGATCTTGGCAAAGCCTCATACTAATTCCAATCTAAAATGCTTGTCTGTTTTGCAATTTTACTTTGCAACTCAGTCGTCAGTTCCGCCTAGCGTGCCTTTGGGGTGCGCTTGCTATAGGATTTGCTGCGCAAAATCACAAAACAATCAATTATTTCAGCCTGGAATCAGTATCATTTAGAAAGAAGGCAAAAATGCTAACTTTAACCAACCTATCCGCCGGTTATGGCGGCATAGATGTAGTCCGAAATATTAACCTTAACATAAATGGCAACTTATCAATAATAGGCCCAAACGGTTGCGGTAAAACAACATTGCTGAAGGCAATCGCTAACATTTTGCCAAGCAAGGGCGGAATTAAGGTACATGGCAAAAACTTCTCTGAAATGAAACGCCGGGAAATAGCCCTTAACATAGCAATGTTAAGCCAGGCACCCAGCATTTACTTTGCGTACAGCGTATTCGATACTGTTATGATGGGTCGGTACCTTCATATTAAAGGCCGCCTATCCGACAGCCCCACCAAAGAAGATAAACAAATTGTAGAAAAATCCTTAAACGCGGTTGGCTTGCTGGCAGACAAAGATCGGGATATTACAAAACTAAGCGGCGGGCAATTACAGCGCGTGTTTTTGGCGCGCGCCTTGGCTCAAGAGCCGCGAATTATTTTGCTAGATGAGCCCACCAATCATCTGGATTTAAAATGCCAGGTAGAAATTATCGAATATCTAAAAAACTGGGCTCTTGAAGGTAACCGCGCCATAGTTGGTGTCTTGCATGATATAAATTTAGCAATGTTGCTTAGCGACAGACTTGTTGTTATGAAAAACGGTGAAATATATGCCGACGATAACATAGATAAAATAATACAAAGCAGCTTGTTGGACGCTGTTTACGAAATGGATGTTAAGAATTATATGCGAGCTTCCCTTACGCGCTGGAAGTAGTTTGGTGTGCGCTTATGGTTTAAGGGGTTGTGCAAGCACTCCCCGATTGGTGCAATTTTACAAAAAGGATTGACTAGCTTAGCAGGAATGCATATAATGTCTGGACGAATGTATAAGCAGCTCTGTTCGTAACGCGAATATGAAAGAGCTTGGGGCAGTGCCCCAGTATAAATAGGATGGTGACATTATGAAAAGAACATTTCAGCCTAAAAAAAGGCAACGCAGTAAGGAGCACGGCTTCCGTAAGCGTATGAGTTCGGCAGGCGGGCGCAAAGTTATAAAACGCCGCCGTCAAAGAGGCAGGCATGTACTGTCTGCATAATAATGCAGCTAAAATGCAGTCTATCAAGAAAAACCATGACTTTAAGCAAGTTTGCAGCCGGGGCAAGTATGTTGCCGACTCTATGTTTGTAGCATATGCCCTGGCAAATGATTTACATTGCAACCGGATTGGCATTACCGTCAGCAAAAGGACAAGCAATAGCGCGGTAAAGCGCAATCTTATTAAGCGATGGGTAAAAGAAAGCTGTCGCATGATCAGTTGCACCAAAATAGGATACGATTTTGTCGTTATAGCACGTGCCCCGTCAGGCTTGCTAGAGCGTGAAAGCGGCGGTTTTTTTGTTGTATACAATTCCGTAAAGTTTTTGTTTAAAAAGCTGGAAAAAAAACTGTGAAGAAAAGTATTATCTGTCTACTCAAATTTTATAAGTTATGTATCTCTCCGTTTCTGGGGCAAAACTGCAGGTTTTACCCTACATGTTCGGCATATATGATGGAGGCCGTCGGCCGTTACGGGGCAGCAAAAGGTGTTTGGATGGGGGTAAGGCGGTTATTGCGCTGTCACCCATTTTGCAAAGGAGGGTACGACCCGGTACCCTAATTCCGTTCTAGGAGGCTATATTTTGAATGGCTTTTATAATGTGGTAGTTTTAGCGCAATTCCCGTCGGAACCAGGCATGTTTATGCGGCCTATAGCTGCTCTGTTTGGGGTAATCATCAATTTTATATTTAATATTGTATATCTTATGACCCCGGCACATACCTTGGGTTTTACAGTTATACTTGCTACAATTGTCATGAGACTTTTAATGCTTCCACTGGATTTAAACATGCAAAAATCCATGGCAAAAATGCGGGAAATCCAGCCAGAGCTTAACAAAATTAAAGAAAAGTACGGCGACAGCAAAGACCCGGAAATTAAAAAGAAAATGGTAGCAGAGCAACAAGCCCTAATGAGCAAACATGGCGCAAACCCATTAAAAGGTTGCTTCCCAATGCTTCTTACAATGCCGGTGTTTATTGGGTTTAACTTTATTTTGCGTCATGCATTTATGTATATCAGGCGTTTGGGGGATTTGTACTACGATATTTCCGCGGCAGTTATAAATGTACCGGGTATATGGGACATTATCTTTCCGCGTATGTCTCCGCAAGCCGCGCAAGCACTGCCCGCTAATTACATTGCGGTTCAAAGGATTATTCCTGACGACTTGACTCAGGTAGGCGTACAAGCTGGGGCTTTGTACGAGCAAGGGTACACCCTTGAAGCGATTAGGGAACAATTGGGCGACTTTATTTGGTTAACCTGCCCAACCGATCTTTCTCGTGTTATCAGTCTTTTTACGCCAGAGAACTGGACATGGCTGTACAGCCAAATTCCTGCCGAGTATGCGGCAGATATCATGGCCCTAAACGAGTATAAAGATGCAATTCAAACATTTTTTGGGCTAAACATGGTAGCAGGTATAACCTGGGCATGGCCAAGCGTTCTGCTCCCATTCCTTGTTGGTATAACAATGATGATATCCATGTACATTGGTAACCTACGCATGGCGTCCCAAGCCACAGACGACAGAATGAAGCTGCAACAACGTCTTATGATTATCATAATGCCTGTATTTATTGGCGCAATAACATTTGGTATGGCGGCGGGTGTTGGCCTGTTCTGGATAACATCTCAAGTAATGATGGGTATAAAAGATATTGTTTTAAACAAAAAAGCCGGTGTGAAATTTGTACTGCCCTTTATGAAGAAGGAAGAGACTGGAGGTTAAGATGGACGTAATCGAAAGAAGTGCAAAAACCAAGGAACTTGCCATAGCGGAAGCTCTTGAAGCTCTTAATGCAAAAGAGGACGAAGTAGATGTGGTTGTGCTAAGTGAAGGCACAAAAGGCGGCCTTTTTGGCATTGGCGCAAAACCTGCCATAGTAAAAGTTTCCCGCAAACTTAGCCCGGACGAAATTATCAGCAATTTTTTGCGTGAAGTTACGCTTTCCATGGGGCTTGGCATGGAAATGGAAGTTAAGCAAAAAGACAAGCGTGTGTATGTGAACTTTACAGGCGATAATATGGGCATTCTTATTGGCAAGCGCGGGCAAACAATCGACTCGTTGCAGTACCTGTCTAACCTTGTTTTAAGTGGCCGCGATATTAAAGATGTAAATGTAATTTTGGATACGGGAAATTACCGCAAACGCCGCAGAGATACACTTGAAGCACTTGCGCGCAATATTGCCCGTAAAGTAAGGGACAAGCGGTACAGCGTAAAACTGGAACCCATGAGCCGTTTCGAGCGTCATATAATACACACCGCTTTGCAAAATAGCAGAGATGTACGTACCAGTAGCGAAGGCAATGAGCCACACCGCTACGTTGTAGTATCGCATAAACGCGATGGACAATGACGTAATATCGGCAATAGCTACCGCCCAGGGAAATGGTGCAATTGGTATTGTAAGAATGTCCGGCAACGGCGTGCTTGAATTGCTTGGGCGTATTTTTACGAAGCACGATTTTAAAAGCCACAAAATGTACTATGGTAACATTCATTCAAATGGCGAGATTATTGACGAGGTTATGGTGTGCCCAATGCTTGCGCCTCGTTCTTATACAATGGAAGATACCGTTGAAATATATGCCCATGGCGGCATGGAAGTGTTGCGTAGCGTATTGGACGTTACGCTACGTGAAGGTGCGCGACTTGCCGAACCCGGTGAGTTTACTAAGCGCGCCTTTTTGAATGGCAGAATTAACCTTACCCAAGCAGAAGCGGTAATGGATATTATTAATGCGGGAAGTGACGCGGCGCGGCGCGCGGGTATTAAGCAGCTCGGCGGCGGTTTGTCCAATAGGGTTATTGCTTTGCGGGACAGCATACTTTCCTGGATTGCCCATATCGAACTAAGCATAGATTATCCGGAACACGAAGAAGAAGCTAAAACGGCGGCACAGATACTTGCGGAAGGCGGCGATGTTTTGGCAGGAATGGAAGCCCTTTATAAAACGGCGGCCATTGGGCGGATATTTCGAGACGGCATAAAAACCGCGATAATCGGCAGGCCGAACGCGGGCAAATCCACCCTGCTTAATGCAATTTTAAGCGAGGAGCGCGCCTTGGTACACGAACAAGCCGGTACCACCCGGGATATTGTGACAGAGCGTGTGGTGGTGGGCGGCGTTCCTCTGGTTTTAATGGACACGGCCGGGATACGGGAAACTCAGGATCCTGTAGAAAAAATGGGTGTGGAAAAAACCCTGGAGGTCGCCTCTGATGCAGAGCTGGTGCTGTATGTAATTGACCAAAGTGCAAAGGCCAGCTCCGAAGATGAGGAAATGCTTGGCCGCTTAAAAGATAAACCCGTGATTGTGCTAATGAATAAATGCGACCTTGTTAATAAGGTCTCGGATCAGGATGGGAAGCCTAACCACTGTCATATCTCTACAAAAACCGGTTATGGCCTGGACAAGCTGTACAGCCTTATTCATAGCATAGCCCTTGGTATAAATGATACCGCCGCAGAACCGGATATAATCACTCGTGAACGCCATCGCGTTCTTTTACAAAAGGCAATATCCCATGTACGCACCGCAATGAAAGAAATAGAACAAAATGTCCCGGAAGATTTAGTTTCCGTAAACCTGCGGGGTGCATATCTATCCCTTGGTCAAATTCTTGGTATCGAAGTTGCCGACGACATTTTAGACAGGATATTTTCAGAATTTTGTGTAGGAAAGTAAGAAGCTATACGCATGGTTTGCAATATGGTATTGCAAATCCATGCGTATAGCTTCTAAATTGTTACTCGGGTGTGTTCGATAATTCCATTGCACCGACTTTCCGCTTCTAGCCCGGCACAATTTTTACTCGAAGATTCGGCACAAGCGAATTACCGAACACACCCTAAACTTCACCCCGGTACCTGGTTTTAAAACTTTTTAACAAATCTGCAAGTTCGGTCTGGTAGTCTCGTGTGCGGCCCAGGCCTTTTTTTATGCGTGCACGCTCTAGCCTAACAAGGTCGTTGTCGGGGGCTAGGGTAACTGCGTGGGTTATAGCTTTTTCGGCCCTGCGCCAATCGTAATCTTTGCGATAGTATTCGGCAAGTTTTGCCCATAAGGTTGCACTATTTTCTCCTGCTTCAGTTGCCTTGCGCATACATTTTAACGATGCGGGAACGTCCCCCGCCGCAGAGTGTATCTCCGCTTCTTTTACATAATACGGCGCATCCTTCACGTCTATCGTTTGTAATGTTTGCAATGCTTTATCAAATTGGCGCAACCGCAAACCCAAAACATCTGCAGCCTTATATTTGTAATAGGGAAGTTTAGGGTTTGCTTCAGCAGCCTTTTCGTAAAACGACAACGCTTTTACATAGTTTTTTTGCTCAAAAGCCATTAGGCCGCGTAAAAACAAAACATCCGCACTGTCGGGAAGGGTTAGCAATACGGCCTCGGCATTTTCGTATTGATGGTTTAGAATTGCTGCTTCCACATAGTGCAACAGTATATCTTGGTTGTCGGGTTCTATTGTTTTTGCGCGGGCTAAGTAGCTAACCGCTACCTTTGGTGCGGATAGCTGCATACACGCAATTGCAATATTGTTAAGTAACGCCGCATTTTCCTCATATTTAAGTGCGCGCTTATAAAGCGGCAACGCTTTAATCGGTTCGCCCCGCGATACCAGAAAATCGGCACGTTCTTTTAGCTTTTCCCATTCGTTTCTAAGTTCCCATTTTTGCAACGTTTGCTTAAGTGTGTCTAGCTCCTGTGCCGAAAAATAGTCGACCAGCCCCAAAAAGTCAAGAATTTGCAGATGCTTTTCCTTTGTAAGTTCTTTCATTTTTGATGCAATAAAAGAAAGCCCAAGTTCCGATACCCATGTAATTATCTCGTCGCATAAAAAATCATCTAAGGACTCGCGCCAAAAATGGTATACATGGTAAAGGGCTTCTTCAAAGGAGTACACGCGTACGCCTGTGGATTTAAAAGTAAAATAATTGCTATCGTTATATTGCTGGGAAACTGAAAGGCGGAGCATACACCAAGCCTCCTTTTCTTATAGCTAGTGTACTTCAAAACCATGAGCGAGAACGCAGCAGTGTGGAAAAATTGCAAGTTATCGTTCATGGTTTTGGAGTGCGCTTGCTATGACGACATGATACCATATGTAATTAGCAGGCTCAACAGACACGTGAATCTAATTTGATAAATTACACAACGATACCCCAATTCTTGAAACACTATACCATACAGAGACAACAAAACGACTTCAATTCCTCTGTGGACTCTGTGCCTCTGTGAGAAAATTTT